>Ga0326513_10000188_pt1 | contig 49945 bp, 41 predicted proteins | sample 2_2465_0518_D_FD_203654 | JGI IMG/M metagenome (GOLD analysis project Ga0326513, IMG submission 203654) | Bovine rumen microbial communities from UC Davis, California, United States - 2_2465_0518 | ecosystem: Host-associated > Mammals > Digestive system > Stomach > Rumen | place: USA... | reverse complement strand
GTGGACGGCAAGGAAGTTTACAGAGCAACAAGCAATATCCCGTCTACTCCAGGAAAAATCATGATGAATACATGGCCTGGTACTGGTGTAGATGACTGGCTCAAGGCTTATGACGGCAATACTCCTCTGACAGCCCGTTATCAGTGGGTGACTTACAACAAGTAAGCGCATAAAAAACAAAATGCAGGGATTTTTCAGATCTCTGCATTTGTTTTTTATCAATGATAATTTCTGTAGGCACTTGGTGTCATACCGGTGATCTGCCGGAACTGCCGCATAAAATATTTTTCGTCCTCATAGCCGGACTGCCATGCAATTTCCGGAAGATTCTCAGAAGTCGTCAGAAGCAGATATTTTGCATAAGAAATCCGGCTTTGAATTAAATCCTGATGAAAGCTGACGTTGAATAATTCTTTATAAGCCGCTCTGAAATAGCCGTAACTGAGATGGAATTTCATACAGGTTTTCTGAGCATTCCAATCCTGAGAGGGATTTCGATACATAGCATTTCTCATATTCATATATTCCTGATAATTGGCATGATTTCGCTTTTCAGAGAGCTGACTTGCCTTTTCATGAAGTAGTTTCTGTACGGCAGTCAGACAGGCTTCTGCATCACAGTTTTGTGTTTCAAATATTCCGGAAGTCATAATCAGCGCATCCATACTGCAATGTTCGCTATACAGAGGGGAATGCTGTAATAAAATTTTGATTTTATCCTGTATCATGACAGGATAGTCATCCGGATAAATTCCGATTGCCGCAAAGAGATACAGACCATCAGAAATTTTTCCGCAGAACTGTTTTTTTTCTGAGATGATTTTTTTTATACATTCAGCATTTTCAATTTCAATCCTGACAGAAAGGCTTTTCTTATCCAGACTGCCGTGACCGGAAGATAATCCGGTACGAATCAGGAATAATAATAAATTTTCCTCCGGACGGGCTTGTTTCAGAGCGATTCTGATTTCATTCAGAAATCCGGTTTTATTATATAAGCCTGTGACAGTATCATGATATTCAGAAAGATTCTGACATTGCAGAAGCTCATGAATATCATTTTTCATTCTCAGAGCTTCGAGGGCATTGGCCGCGATTTTCAGCCAGTCTCTGAATACAGAATCATAGACATCTGGTTTTTCATATTGCAGGATAAAATAGCCGAGTTCTTTTCCGGCAAAGAAAATGGGACAGAAATACAGAATTTCATTCTGAATATGATCTTCAGGAGTATAGGGAAATAATTCTTTTCTGAGAAACGGTCTCGGCTCATCGGAAGTATTTCCTGCTTTCATGACCGGATAGCAGAGCATGATTTCTTCATCTGTATCAGAACCGGCTGTGCTCCGGAAATCCTGACTGCACCAGTTTTCGTATAAGCATAAATACAGGCCTTTCAGATCGCGGATTAAATAAACAAATTCCTGTAGAGTATGAATATAATCCTGAACAGACCGGCAGACTGTCAGTTGCTGTTCAAAATTGCCTTCAAAATTGAGGGTAATATATTCCTGTTCTCTCCGGACTTTCTGGAGTTCTTCACTGAGCTGATGATGATTCACACCGCATGTACAGGTATTTCCGGAAATAAGATAGCCCTTTGTTGAAACAGATTCTGTTCTGCTTCCGGTCATCATCTCATAGAGCTGATTCACAGCCGAAATGCCTACAGCTTTCCGGTTTCTCTGATATGTTGTCAGTACAGGGGCATGATAAAAGCGATTCCCGACATATTCATAGCCGATGACTGTGACATCTTCCGGCACTCTGATGCCGTATTCCAGAAACTTGTCACATAATCCGTAGGCCATATAATCATTTGCACAGATAATCGCCTGAGGCAGTTTTCTGATTTTATTGATATATTCCATAGCAAGGGCTTCTCCGGAAGTCATCCAGAAATCGCCATAGATAACATGACGACTGTCATCCAGATCAAGTCCGTGATTCCAGAGAGCATTTCTGACTCCCTGTACTCTCTGATGAGAAGTTTCATTATTTTCAAAACCCGTGAGAATATCAAATTCTGTAAAATGATGGATTTTAATCAGATGCTCAGCAATTTCTTCAAAATCCTGCCGGACGTTATTATTAATGCAAGTCATTTCGGAGAGTTCTGCTCCAGTAACGACAACAGGAACATTTCTTTTGATAATTTTCTGATAGATATATTGCTGTAAATCCGGATTCAGAATAGATTCTGCTGTAAGAATCAGACCGTCAATTCGTTCGGAAGCAATCAGATCATAAATTTTATTTTCCACTTCTGTACCGGCATAATATTTCTGAAAATTATAGATATTTGAAAAAACAGCTGTAGAAATATGCAGTTTCTGAGCCTGTTCCAGAATACCGTCAAGAAGCTGACGCTGTTCGGCCTGAAATGCCTTGGCTGTGATGATGCCGATTATTGTATTTTTTTTCTGCATGGCTTCACCGCCTTTTCTGATAATTTTAGTTCTGTTTTTATCATAACATAAAATCAGAAGAAAATCAAGAGAAAATCTTCATTTTATCCACCGAATCTGCATATTTTCAGTTGTAAATTCTGATCAGAAGCGATATAATAAATATCGTAAACGATTTAGAATTTTTCTGTTTTCTGTATGCAGGTGCGTTTGTGCAGAAAATTGCTCATAAGGCGGAAAATTAAATTCTCTTTCATAGTATTTATTGAATTTCATAGTATTTTTTAATTCCTTGATATAAGTATCCGGCTGTGGCGCACCTGACACAGCGTGTGGATACTTTCTTTTTATTTCCGCCGGCTATTGACAAATATCATAAATTCATGCTATAATAACAGAATCAGAGAGCTTTTTTCAGGCTCTTGAAAATTTTATAATCAGGAGATTTTGCATTATGAATAAAAAAGATCTTGCCGAACTCAAAAAACATTTTAACGCTTCTGACGATCTGCTGACGATTCAGAAAATAGTTACCTGCTTTATTGATGCTGAAAAAACAAGAAAATGTCAGAGTGTCCGGAGTTTCGCAGAAATTCCCGATGAGGAAATGTCCGTACTTTATCAGACATTCGCAAAAGTCCTCAAAGGTACGCTCGGAAAAGGCCTTGTTGAATATCCGTTCCCGAATGAAGTCTATGAAGAAGATCAGAGTCAGAATCTGTTATGGAATCTGCTCCAGAAAGGTCTTGACGATGAGGAACAGCTTGAAAAAATGATCTCTCATATTGAGAAGAATATGATTTATACTCTGCCTTATGCTCTGTTTATTGCTCAGTGTACTTATACGGTATTTGAGAAAAATAAGCTCGGCGAGAAAAATAAATATGACAGTCATGATTATCAATTTCTGCTCTGTGCGGTGTGTCCGGTGGAATCCCGTATTGACGGCCTGATCTACGATGAAGAAGAAAATAATATCATCCGGAAACTGACATTTGATAAAGTTGTCTCTGATGCTCCGACTGATGGATTTTTATTCCCGACTTTCACAGGCCGCGGCCCTGATGTCAATCATGTTCTGTATTATGCTAAAAAAGCAAAAGACCCGAATACTTCTATTATCGAAGATGTTCTCGGCTGTAAATTTATCTTATCTGCTGACGAGGAAAAAGAAGCATTTAGAGCTGTACTTGATAAGGCTGTCGGCGAGGAACTTAATCTGAATGTCATCGCCTCTGTCAATGAGAAGATTCAGGATTATGCCAAGACATTCGCTAACGAGCCTGAACCGCCTGTTGTCAGTGATATTATGGTCAGAGATATTTTATTAGATTCCGGCATCAGTCAGGAAAAAGCCGAAGCCGCTCAGCAGTTATATAAAGAAACTGTCGAAGATAATTATTTTACAGCATCGAATCTGACGGAAAATAAGACAACTCTGAGTTCTTCGGGCATAACGGTCAGCATCAGCGGTGATGCGACTGATAAAATTACGACTCGTTTGATTGACGGCAGAAAATTTCTGATGATCTCTCTTGATGATCCGGAAGTCACTGTGAATGGCTTTCAGATGAAAATTCAGTGAGGATTTATTATGCAGTATGAATATAAAAATATTCGGGAATTATTTCATTTAGATCAGCCCTCTCCCCTGCCGGATGAACAAATTGAACAGATCAGAAAGCAGTTCGGCTCGATTCCGGAAGCCTTGGAAAATTATTACCGTCTCTGCGGAGGCTGTACGGAAATGAATGGGACTCAGGATTTTCTTGTAACTCCGGATGGCAGATACGGACATTATTTTCTTGAAAAATTCGGCTATCCGGATTACTGCGTTTTCTATGTTGAGAATCAATGCGTTTCCGAATGGGCAATCAAAAAAGCCGATTTGAATCAGGAGAATCCGCCTGTTTATGAATCTTATGATAACGGTGAAACATGGCTGAAAACAACAGATTCTGTTTCTCAGTTCCTGATCTCAGAAGCCTATATGCAGGCGGTTTTCTCTTATGAATATTCCAGCGAGGAATTTTATGAAATCACTCCGGAACAGATTCAGATTCTCGCTGAAAAATTTCCTCGTACTGATGCCGATTCTGATTTATATCACGGTGTGCAGTTCTTTCAGCCCTATCCGGATGCGATTATCATGATTCTATATAACAATGGCGAAGTTTTTGATTTGCTTTATTCTTCTGAATCAGAAGAACATTTTGAAGAACTTGATCAGATGATTTCTGAAATTCTTGAACTTGAAACAGAGGAGGATTAATTCATGAATCATATTGAAGAAATCCGGAATTTTCCGGAGCGAATTAAAATTGAAAATATTACTTCTGATGATGTTTTTTCTTATACCGGAAAAGCAGTTGTCTGGGACGAAAAAATAACAGTCAATATCCATTTCGATGAAGATAATTCTGAAGAAAAAACGAAAGCTCTGCTGGAAGAAAATCTTGCTTTTCTGGAAAAATATCTTGCTTGGATTAATCAGCATCGTCAGGATGTTTTACAGACGCTCTTCGATGATGATATTCTTGAACTCGCCGAAGACTGGGCATCTTCTGCCGATCCTTTCTATGATGAAAATGATGAAGATAACGATGATGATGACGATGACGATAAAGACCCCATCGGCTATATCATGGCAGACAGTCAGAAAGTGTTTCTGCCTATCACAGAACAGGATTTTTCAGACAGTCTGCATCTGACATCTATTACATTCAACTCTCCTGAGGAAAATCAGGATTTTACAGAATTATGGTGCGACTGTTCACCAGATTATTTCGCTTATCATTCTATTTTAATTTATCTCAATCCCGATGGTTCTTTCGAAAACGGAAGCCTTCAAGGTTAATTTTTTAAAAATCTGAAAAAAACACTGGACAAATCTTTTCTGATATGCTATAATAAAAGAAAATCAATCTGACGGCACAGATTGCGATTTTATGAAATTTATCATATCAGACTCCAAACGCCTTTCTGTCTGCCGACGGATAGGCGTTTTTTTGTAAATTTATTTTATTCTGAAAGGAGTTTTTTCTGATCTATGAGTTTATTAATCAAGAATGTCCATGCAGTCGATCTCTGTCTGAATCAGAAAACAGATATTTTTATTCAGAATGGCCGAATTTCCAGAATCGCTCCGGAGATTAACATGAATGCTGATAAAGTCATTGATGCTTCCGGTCTGACTGCTATGCCTGCATTGTTTGATATGCATGTACATTTCCGTGACCCCGGTCAGACGCATAAAGAAGATATTCTGACCGGCTGTCAGGCGGCTCTTGCCGGAGGAGTCACAGGCGTTCTCTGTATGCCGAATACAAAGCCTCCTGTCGATTCGCCGGAGATTCTGCAATATATTCTCGATAAAGCGAAAAATACCGGTGTGGATGTTCGTCCGGTGGCCTGCATCACCAAAGGCATGAACGGCGAGGAATTAACGGATTTTGCTGATCTCAAGGCTCACGGTGCGGCTTGCTTATCCGATGACGGCAGACCTGTTAAAAGTGCTGAACTCATGCGGCAGGCACTTGAAAAAGCCCGTGATGAAAATATTCTGATCGCTTCGCATTGTGAAGATCTGGAGATCATCAATGGCGGCATCATGCATAAAGGCAGTATTTCTGAAGAACTCGGCGTGAAAGGCATGGACAGAGCTTCGGAAGATTATATCACGGCAAGAGAAATTGTCCTTGCCCGTTCTGTCAGCGGCAGAATTCATATCTGTCATGTGAGTACAAAAGGCAGTGTGGATATTATCCGTGAAGCGAAACGCCTAGGCGTTCAGGTCACATGTGAGACTGCTCCGCATTATTTCATGCTGACTCATGAAAAACTCCGTTCCAGAAATGCCAATGACCGGATGAATCCTCCGCTTCGTGAGGAAGAAGACAGACTCGCAATCGAACAGGCCGTTCTTGATGGAACTATTGATTGTATCGTAACTGATCATGCGCCGCATACTCAGGAAGAAAAATCAAATTTCGAGCTTGCTCCGAATGGCATTGTAGGTCTGGAAACGTCTTTAGCAGCGACTTTGACAGCATTATATCATACAGGCAAATGCAGTCTGGAAAAAATCATCAGTCTGATGTCCGTTCGTCCGAGATTTTTATTAGGTCTCGAACCTGTAAAAATTCGCGAAGGCGAATCTGCTGATTTAATTCTTGTAGATCTGAATCATAAATGGACAGTCAAGCCGGAAGAACTGCACAGCAAGTCCTGCAATACCGCTTTCAGAAATATGGAACTCACAGGCAAAGTCATGATGACAATCAGTGATGGTATGATCAGATATGAAAATAAATAAAATCAAAAGGAGGGGCTGTCATGAAAGTATTAATGCTTAACGGAAGCAGAAGAGAAAATGGCTGTACTTTTACGGCATTATCTGAAATTGCTAAAATTCTGAACGAATCCGGTATTGAAACAGAAATTATGCATATCGGAAAAAATGCTGTAAATGGAAATATTGATATACTTGTAAAAGAAATCGCTGATAAAATAAAACATGCAGATGGTTTGATTATCGGTTCACCTGTTTATTTTGCAGGGCCTACTGGAGAAATCATCGCCGTTCTTGACAGATTGTTCATGACGGCAGAAGCTGATCTTCGTCTGAAACCTGCTGCCGCAGTTGCTTCTGCAAGACGAGGCGGAACAACTGCAACACTGGATGTTCTGAATAAATATTTTACTTATGCTGAAATGCCGATCGTATCTTCAAGATACTGGAATATTGTTCATGGCTTTACTCCGGATGATGTCAGAGCTGATGAGGAAGGTATTCAGATTATGCAGGTACTCGGCAGAAATATGGCTTGGATGCTTAAATGTATTGAAGCAGGAAAATCAGCAGGTATTGAACAGCCCTCAGCTGTTAAGAAAATATTTACTAATTTTATTTAAAAATAAATCAAAAGGAGAGTTTGAATCATGGGATTTGACAGATTAATCAAGAAAATCAAAGAAACAGGAAATCCGTCCGTAGTGGGACTTGATCCGAAGCTGGACTATGTTCCGGAATATCTGATCAAGAAATATCAGGAAGATGACGGCGCAACTCTTAAAACTGCCGCAAGAGCGATCTATGCTTTTAACAAAGCGATTATTGATGAAATTTATGATATTGTTCCAGCAATCAAGCCGCAGGCCGCTTATTATGAAATGTACGGCTCTCAGGGCATCAAGACACTGGAAGATACGATTCGTTATGCGCAGTTAAAAGGCATGTTCGTCATTACAGATGCTAAAAGAAACGACATCGGTGCGACTATGCAGGCTTATACAGCGGCTCATCTCGGAACGGTCAGAGTCGGCGATATGGAAATTGAACCGTTCGGCACGGATGCTCTGACAGTCAACGGCTATCTGGGTTCTGATGGCATCAATCCGCTTCTGGAAACCTGTAAAGCTCGTGACAAAGGCATTTTTGTCCTAGTCAAGACTTCCAACCCGTCCAGCGGCGAGTTACAGGATAAATTAATTGACGGCGAACCTCTCTATGCAAGAATGGGCGATCTGTGCGAACAGTGGGGAGCTGATACGATCGGAGAATTTGGCTATTCCGCAGTTGGTGCTGTAGTAGGTGCGACTTATCCGGAACAGCTCAGAGAATTAAGAAAACGTCTGCCTCATACATTTTTCTTAGTTCCGGGTTATGGTGCTCAGGGCGGCGGTGCAGAGGGTGTCGCAGGTGCATTTGATGAAAACGGTCTCGGCGGTATTGTGAATTCTTCCAGAGCGATCATGTGTGCTTATCAGAAAGAGGGCTGTAATCCGCAGGAATTCGCAAAAGCGGCAAGACGTGAAGCAATTCGTATGAGAGATGATATTACAAAATTTGTAAAAATCAAGTAATCAAAATAAAAATCCGGTGCAGAGGGCCGACAAATTCCGGCCGCTCTGAACCGGCTGTTTATAGATTTTTTATCGAAAGGGTGTAGTATATGGCATTGATCAAACATGCACAGCCGGCTTGGCTTGTCCTTGCGGATGGTCAGATTTTCAAGGGAAACAGTTTCGGTGAAACAGGCACTGTTATCGGAGAAGTTGTTTTTACGACCAGCATGACAGGCTATCAGGAGACTCTTACCGACCCCAGCTATTACGGACAGATTGTCACTCAGACATTTCCGCTGATCGGTAATTATGGAGTCAATTCGCAGGATTTTGAATCTGATAAATCTTATGTCAGTGGTTATATCGTTCGGGAATGGTGCAATATGCCGTCAAATTTCCGCTGTGAGGATGATATTAATCAATTTCTGAAATCTCAGCATATTATCGGCTTATATCATATTGATACAAGACGGCTCACCAGAACACTCCGTGAAGCCGGTGTCATGAACGGAGCAATCACAACAGAAAATCCGGAACAGAATCTATCTGTTTTATTAGAGAAAATAAAAGCCTATTCCGTGACAAATGCTGTAGAATCCGTGACTAATCCGGAATCAAGAACTTATACTCCCGAATGTCCGGCGAAGTACAGAGTTGCTTTATTTGATTTCGGTTATAAAAGAAATATCCGTCAGGAGCTTGTCAAGAGAAACTGTGAAGTCATTGTTGTCCCTGCTGATACGACAGCAGAACAGCTCTCAACTCTGCATCCTGACGGAATTATGCTGTCCAACGGCCCTGGAGATCCGGCCGAGAATATTCAGATTATCGAGAATCTGAAAGAAATCGCAGAATTAAACATCCCGATTTTCGGAATTTGTTTAGGACATCAGCTGATGGCTCTGTCTCAGGGAGCTAAGACCGAAAAACTCAAATACGGTCACAGAGGAGCGAATCAGCCTGTGATTGATCTGACTTCCGGAAAAACTTATGTGACAAGTCAGAATCATGGCTATGCTGTTGTCGGAGAAAGTCTGAATCCTGAAATCGGAGAAGTTTCTCATATCAATGCGAATGATAAAACCTGCGAGGGTGTCAGATACAAGACTTGTAATGCCTTTACAGTGCAGTTTCATCCGGAAGCTCACGGAGGCCCTCTTGATACGGCATATCTGTTTGATGAATTTATTTCCAGAATGCAGAAAGGAGCAGAATCATCATGCCATTAAGAAAAGATATTAAAAAAGTATTAGTGATCGGTTCAGGGCCTATTATTATCGGACAGGCCGCCGAATTTGACTATGCAGGTGCTCAGGCCTGCCGTGCTCTGAAACAGGAGGGGCTTGAAGTCGTTCTGATCAATTCCAATCCGGCAACGATCATGACAGATAAGGCGATGGCGGATAAAATCTATATCGAACCTCTGACTCTGGATGTTGTCAAGAGAGTGATTGAAATCGAAAAGCCGGACAGCGTGCTTTCTACGCTCGGAGGACAGACGGGTCTGACACTCTCGATGCAGTTAGCCGAAGAGGGATTTTTAAAATCTCATCATGTCAAATTACTGGGTGCGAATCCGGAGACGATTCATAAAGCTGAAGATCGTCAGGCTTTCAAAGATACTATGGAGAAGATCGGAGAACCGTGTATTCCGTCCAAAGTTGTCGAAACTGTCGAAGATGCTGTTGATTTTGCAAAAGAAATTCATTATCCGGTGATAGTCCGTCCTGCATTCACACTCGGCGGAACGGGCGGAGGTATCGCTGATAATGAAGAACAGCTCCGTGATATTGCGACAAACGGCCTGAGATTATCGCCCATTACACAAGTTCTGATTGAAAAATGCATCAGTGGCTGGAAAGAAATTGAATTTGAAGTGATCAGAGATTCCAAAGGCAATGTGATCACTGTCTGCTCGATGGAGAATTTCGATCCTGTAGGTGTTCATACTGGTGACAGTATTGTTATCGCTCCGGCCGTGACGCTTTCTGACCGTGAATATCAGATGCTCAGAACGGCTTCTCTGAATATTATTTCTGAACTCAAAGTCGAAGGCGGATGTAACTGTCAGTTTGCACTGCATCCGGAATCCATGCAGTATGCTGTGATTGAAGTCAATCCGAGAGTATCCAGATCTTCTGCATTGGCCTCGAAAGCAACAGGCTATCCGATCGCAAAAGTAGCGACTAAGATCGCAGTCGGCTATACGCTTGATGAGATTATCAATCAGGTGACTGGCAAGACTTATGCTTGTTTTGAGCCTGCTCTTGATTATGTAGTGATCAAATTTCCGAAATGGGCTTTTGATAAATTCGTCTATGCAAAGCGTACGCTCGGCACGCAGATGAAAGCTACCGGTGAAGTCATGGCGATCGGAACCAGTTTTGAACAGGCTATGATGAAAGCCGTCCGCTCAACGGAACTCGGTGTCGATTCTATGAATATGAAAAAATATGAAACTATGCCTGTAGAAGAATTACTGCATTTATTGAAATCCGGAGTCGAAGATGAACGCTCTTTTCAGGTGTTCGCCGCTCTGAAACAAGGGGTATCTGTACAGGAAATTCATGAGATTACTTTGATTGATGAATGGTTCTTGGAAAAATTAAATAATCTTGTCGAACTCGAAGCATGGCTCGCCGAGGGCGAACTCACAGAAGAAAAATATCTCACAGCAAAACAGTATGGCTATCTTGACAAGACTATTGAAAGAATCTCCGGTCAGTCCTGTCCGATGCATCAGCATTCTGTTTTCAAGATGGTTGATACCTGCGCCGGAGAGTTCAAAGCTGAAACACCCTATTTCTATTCGACTTACGATGACGAGAACGAAGCCGAACAGTTTATCAAAAGAACTGATACAGGTAAGAAAAAAGTAATTGTATTCGGTTCAGGGCCGATCAGAATCGGTCAGGGTATCGAATTTGATTACTGCTCTGTACACTGTGTCTGGACTCTGAAAGAATTAGGCTACGAAGCTGTGATTTGTAATAACAATCCGGAAACTGTTTCAACTGATTTCGATACTGGTGACAGATTATATTTCGATCCGCTCACTCCCGAAGATGTTGATAATATTATCGAAACTGAAAAGCCTTATGGTGTTGTTGTTCAATTCGGCGGTCAGACGGCGATTAAATTAACCCGTCATCTGGCTGATAAGGGTGTCAATATCTTAGGCACTTCCGCTGATGATATTGATGCCGCTGAAGATCGTGAACGCTTTGATGAATTACTTGAACAGTGCGGCATTCCCCGTCCGGAGGGATTCACCGTCATGACAACTCAGGAGGCTGTAAAAGTTGCTGATCAGCTCGGCTATCCGGTTCTGTTAAGACCTTCTTATGTGCTTGGCGGTCAGAATATGATCATTGCTCATTCTGAACAGGATGTCATTGAATATATGGGTATCATCACTTCTCATATGATTGAAAATCCCGTTCTGATTGATAAATATATGATGGGTACAGAAGTCGAAGTCGATGCTATCTGTGATGGTACTGATTTCTTAATTCCTGGTATTATGGAGCATGTCGAACGTGCCGGAGTGCATTCCGGTGACTCGATTTCGATCTATCCGGCTCAGAATTTATCTAAGAAAATCACAGAGACAATTATAGAATATACTAAGAGATTGGCTCTTGCTCTGCATGTTTCCGGACTTGTGAATATTCAGTATGTTGTTTATCGCGGCGAAGTCTATGTGATTGAAGTCAACCCCAGATCTTCAAGAACAGTTCCTTATATCAGCAAAGTCACCGGAATTCCGATGGTTGATATTGCGACAAAAATCATGTTCGGAGCGACTCTGAAAGAACTCGGCTATGAAACTGGTCTGCATCCTGCCGGAGAGTATGTTGCTGTGAAAGTTCCTGTTTTCAGTTTCGAGAAATTACAGGATGTCGATACCATGCTTGGCCCTGAAATGAAATCGACCGGAGAATGCTTAGGCATTGGCAAGAATTTTGAAGATGCTTTATTAAAAGGCTTAGTCGCCGCCGGATATGATCTCAAGAAAGAGGGCGGAGTATTAATTTCCGTGCGTGACAGCGAAAAGAAAGAAATGATCAGAATCGCTGATAAATTCTCCCGTATGGGCTTTGAACTCTATGCGACAAGCGGTACAGCAAGCTATCTGAACAGAAATATGATCGCTACGAATACAGTCAGAAAAATTTCCGAGGGTTCGCCGAATACGATTGATCTGCTCGAATCCGGAAAGATTCATTATATGATCTCGACTTCAGCAAAAGGCCGTATGCCTGCCCGTGACAGCGTAAAAATGAGAAGAAAATCTGTTGAGCGTTCGATCTGTTCGCTGACTGCTGTTGATACAGCGAATGCGCTTGCGAATGTGCTCTTATCCGGCAGAACTATGAATGATGTCGAATTAGTCGATATTACGAAAATATGAGGTAATAATATGAATGTAAAACTTTATTATCAATATGATCACTCAGTTCATGCAGGATACAATAGAAAAAGTTTCTGCGGGATAAATCCATATTCTTTTCACGCTTGTGTCGGAACTAAAGATGTTACACTTTCAGAGGAAAATATTCATGAAATAAACTGTATATATTGTTGGGAAGCGTGTCAAGCAATGCTCAAAGAGAGGACTTTGTTATTAAAAATGGTATTCTGGAAAAATATACCGGAGACGACAAAACTGTCGTCATTCCGGATGGTGTTACAGCAATCGGAGGAACTGCGTTTCATGAATGTACATCATTGACTTCTGTGCAGATTCCGGATGGTGTCACAGAAATTGATTTTTATGCATTTTATGGCTGTACCAGCTTGTCTTCTGTACAGATTCCGGATAGTATTGTTCAGATCAGAGAAAATGCATTTCACAGATGTACCAGCCTGAAAGAAGTTCTTCTGCCTTATGGAACTAAACTGGGAGAAAATGCTTTTCCGCCGGAAACAAAAATCATCTACAGAAAAAAGATAGGAACTCCTGTGCTAACACCTGATAAAAACGATCTCCAAACAGAGGGTGCTTTGGATTCTGATATGATTATTAATTCTGATATGCTCATCAAAGACCGCACTCTGAAACTCTATACCGGAAATGAAGCCAATATCACCATTCCGGATAGTATAAAATATATCGGAACAGCTTCTTTTTCAAGATATGAGAATCTGATTTCTATCGAAATTCCTGACAATGTGGAAGAAATTCATGATTATGCTTTTGCGCTCTGCGAAAATCTGAATGAAATTACTCTTCCGCAAAATATCCGCTTGGGCAGACAGGTATTTTATCAGTGTCAGAGACTTTCTGTTGTCAAAATCCGGTTTGCTTCCGGTATCATAGGAACATTTGAAAAAAATGCACTGGATAATATGTTTCAAAAATTATAATTTCTGCAAGCCCCTGTTATTCTCAGCAGGGGTTATGCATTTTGTATAAAAAATATCTTTTTATGAATACGCTTATTGACAAATCAGAGTATCTATGATAAAATAATAACTAGATTATTATTAATTCGGAAAGAATGTTTTATATTATGACAGATATTGATATTCTCGATGTAATCGAAGCAGAAGAACTTGCTGAATCTTTAGCCTCTCTGAAAACCCCTGTCACCTGTAAACCTGAGGATTTTATAATTGAAGACGGCGTTCTGAAAGATTATATCGGCCAATCTTCTGAACTGCTGATTCCGGAAACAGTAAAAGACATTCCGGACTTTGCCTTTCATGGCCGTACGGATATTACTGCCGTCCGGTTTCATGACAGCAATCATATTCAGGCAGTCAGAAATTTTGTGTTTGAAGGCTGTACTTCTCTGAAAGAATTTATTATGCCGGATTATTTTCAGGCTGTCGGCAGTGATATGTTCAATAATTGTACAGGATTGGAACGAGTCGTACTTTCTAAGAATCTTAAAAAAATCAGTTCTGCGATGTTCGCTCATTGCAACAGACTGTCAGAAATTGAGATTCCGAACTCTGTCAAGCAGATTGAACCAAGAGCATTTGCATTCTGTTCGTCACTGCATTCGCTTGATATTCCTGACAGTGTACAGTTGATCAGTGTGGCCGCCTTTTCGAGCTGTATCAGTATGGAAGCCATTACTCTGCCCTCTTCCGTCAAGATCGCAAAAGGCGCATTTCGGAACTGTCCTTTATTGACCTGTATCAGAATCCGATACCCATCCGGTACGATCGGAACGTTTGAAGAAGATGCTCTGCAAACCATGTTCAAAGAGCCTTAAATAAAAATGCTGATGCCCCTGTTATTCTCAGCAGGGGTTATGCATTTTGTATAAAAACCGCTTTTTTTACAAATCCGCTTATTGACAAATTGACAAATCTATGATAAAATAAAAATATATATTTTAAATCACATGATTGTGAGGTTTTTAATTATGAAATATCTACAGGGAGAATATCCCATCATTCAGAAGCAAGCACTAGCGAAAGATATTTATAGTCTTGTGATATTATGTCCTGAAATCGCACAGATTGCCTGTGCCGGACAGTTTGTCCATATTCTGCCGAAAGGCTTCGGACTCAGAAGGCCGATCTCTATCGCCGGTATTGATAAAACTGCCGGAACACTCCGGATTGTATTTGTGATCAAGCATCAGGGCACGCAGGCGATTGCTGATCTGAATCAGGGCGATTATATTGATATGATCGGCCCGTTAGGTCATGGCTTCACGCTTCTGCCCGAGGCACAGCATGTTATTTTAGTCGGCGGCGGAATCGGTGTGCCGCCTATGCTTCCGCTTGCGGCTTATTACGGAGGAAAAGCAACTGCTGTCAGCGGTTTCCGGACGTTTCAGCAGGTGATTTTACAGGAAGATCTGGAATCTTACGGCGCACAGACAATCTGCTGTACAGAAGACGGCTCTGCCGGAACAGTCAAGGGCTTTGTCACGACTCCGCTCGAACAGCTTCTGAGCGAGGGGGCTGATGCGGTTTTTGCATGTGGTTCGATTCCGATGCTCAAAGCCGTTGCAGAAGTCTGTATGAGAAACCAGACATATTGTGAAGTCTCTCTTGAAGAACGCATGGCCTGCGGAATCGGAGCATGTCTGGGCTGTGCATGTAAGATCAGGAAAGATCATCAGGAAGAATTTTTACATGTCTGCAAGAACGGGCCTGTATTCAAAGCTGAGGAGGTGTGCTGGTAATGGCTGATTTATCTGTAAATATCTGCGGAATTGATTTCAAGAATCCGATTATTCCGGCATCCGGTGTATTCGGATACGGTCGGGAATATGAAGAATTTTATAGCTTATCTGAATTAGGCGGTATTGCGACTAAAGGTACGACTGGAACAAAACGCACCGGAAATTTATCTCCCAGAATCGCTGAGACTCCGGCAGGAATGCTCAATTCTGTCGGACTCCAGAACCCTGGTATTGATTATTTTATTCAGCATGAACTGCCGAATCTGATGACAAAAAATACTGTGATTCTCGCTAATATTGCCGGCTCGACTCCGGAAGAATGTGCCGAAGTCGCTCAGAAATTAGATGCAACTGATGTGCATATGATCGAATTGAATATTTCCTGTCCTAATGTGAAGCAGGGCGGTGCGGCGTTCGGAACTTCCTGTCAGATGGCTGAACAGGTCACAGCCGCTGTCAGAAAAGCGACTAAAAAGCCTTTGATCGTCAAGTTATCTCCGAATGTTACCAGTATTACAGAGATTGCAAAATCTGTCGAAGCCGCCGGAGCGGATGCAGTTTCTCTGATCAATACGCTCTTAGGCATGAGAATTGATATTCATACCAGAAGACCAGTATTAAGAAATAATGTCGGCGGTCTGTCCGGAGCAGGTATTTTCCCCGTTGCCGTCCGGATGGTATGGCAGACTGCAAATGCTGTTAAAATTCCGGTTATCGGCATGGGCGGTGTGACTTCCGGAGAAGATGCGATTGAACTCATGATGGCCGGAGCTTCTGCTGTACAAGTCGGTATGGCGGTCTTCACAGATCCTTATGCTCCTGTTAAAATCATCAGACAGATGAATGAGTTTCTTGATGAAAATAAAATCAGCTCTGTGCGTGAGATCATCGGCACAGTTCAGCCGTGGTGATGTCATGAAGATTATGGGTATAGATTTCGGCGATTCCAGAACCGGACTTGCTCTCTGTGACAAATCAGAATTCCTAGCCTCTCCCCTGTGCGTGATTCAGGAACAGGATTTTGAACGCTGTGCTCAGAAAGTCGCTGAACAGGCAAAAGAACAGAAAGCAGAATTTCTTGTGATCGGCTATCCGAAAAATATGAATAATACAATTGGCGAACGTGCCGAAAAATGTCAGGCATTCGCAGAATTATTACATGATCTGACCGGTCTTGACTATGCATTATGGGATGAAAGATGCACAACAGTCTCAGCACATCAGTATCTGAATGCGACTAATACAAGGGGCAAAAAGCGGAAAGCTGTTGTTGATGCCGTTGCCGCTGTGATTATTCTGGAAAGCTATTTAGGCTATCGTAAAAATCAAGGCAGAGCCTGACTGCTCTGCCCTGACAGAATTTCATTTACATGACGATAGAAGAAATATCATCCATCAGATTTTTTGCAGATTTCAGCGTTTTGGAAGCATCACGGCGAATATTTCTCTTTTTATTTTCCGTTGTCTTTATCAGCATAAAAGCGGCTGAACCGATTGCCGCTCCGATGGAAACGCCTTTCCAGATTGCATTCAGATTCATGAAACTCATCTCCTTTCAGAAATTAGTATATCCTGAAAGCAGAAGATTATTTTTAGAAAAAATCAGGTGAAAAAAATTATGCTTCATATTGTTCTTGCCGAACCTCAGATTCCTCAGAATACTGGTAATATCTCCCGAACCTGTGCCGTTACCGGAGCGGTTCTGCATCTGATCAGGCCTTACGGATTTGAAATCTCTGATAAAAATCTGAAACGTGCCGGCCTTGATTACTGGGATAAACTGACAATTTATGAATATCAGAATCTTGATGATTTCATGAATCAGCATAAAAAAGATAAAATTTATTATTTTACGACAAAAAGCCGGAAATGTCACAGCGATGTGAATTATAAAAAGCAATTGAAAAAACATGGAGATATTTATCTGATGTTCGGCCGTGAAGATGCCGGACTTCCGGAAGAATTACTGGTTCAGCATCCGAAAACAGCGGTCAGAATTCCGATGCGGCCGACTCTCCGGAGTCTGAATTTATCGAATTCTGTAGCGATTGCCGCTTATGAAGTGCTTCGGCAGTGTGGCTATCCGGATATGAGTGCAGAAGGAAATCTGACTAAATACGAATGGGAGTAATTTTATGATCAATCAAAAATCTTGTATCAGAATCAAATTAACTGATACAAAACCGGATATTTTCAGCAGTAAAGCCGGAGGGCTTGGCTATATTCCTCATGACGGAAATTTTCCGGTCGATAACGAGGGCAATCAGCTCAGATTATTAGCTCAGATCGCCTGTTCAGAAATTGATTTCGAGCCGTTCCCGAAATCCGGATTATTACAATTCTGGATTCTGGATGATGATGTCTATGGGCTGTCAAACTGGGGAGAAACCGAAACAGAAGCTATCACACAGAATACTTTCAGAGTAATTTATTATCCTGAAATTGATCGCTCTGTTACGGAAGAAGAAATTCAGAAAAAATTTACCAAGCCTGCATATACCCCTAAAGAGGAAGTAGACTGGTGGCTTCCTGTTTTTGGGGAATACGGCATGAGTTTTGAACCTGCTGAAAGCTATCAGCAACCAGATTTTGAAGAAGCGGAAGAACTCTGGGACAAATATGCTGAACTTGCTGAAAAAGACGGAACTCCAAATCATCAGATCGGCGGTTATCCGTTCTTTACACAGAGCGACCCCAGAGAAGAAAATTCAAAATATGATTTTCTGTTATTCCAGCTGGATTCTGATTATGATTCCGGTGCGGATGACCGTGTCATGTGGGGAGATGCAGGAGTCGGCAATTTCTTCATCAATTCTGAAAAATTAAAACATCTCGATTTCAGTGATGTCCTGTATAACTGGGATTGTTGCTGATCAAAAATTTAAATCATCAAGAAAGGATTGTTTCCCATGGCGAAAATAAAATTAATCACTGATACCGCAAGTGATCTGCCGTTGAAACAAGCCGAAGAAAATAATATCGAATTATTGAGTTTCGGCATCAGTTTAGGCGGTGAATCCTATCAGGAACAGCGTGACCTGTCAAAAGAAGAATTCTATGAATTAATGGCTCATTCTGAAGAAATGCCTTCTACTTCGCAGATCACAGCATTCACATTTCAGGAAGTCTTTCAGAAATGCTATGAACAGGGCTATACAGATCTGATTTATGTCAGCATCAATGCAGGAGGTTCGGCAACGAATCAGAATGCTCAACAGGCCCGTGACATGCTCTATGAAGAAATTCCGGAAGCGAAAACTATGAAAATTCATATCATAGATGGTGAAAATTATACGATGTGTTACGGCTATCCGGTTCTGAAAGGTGCGGAAATGGCTCAGAACGGTGCATCTGTCGAAGAGATTATTTCTTATATCAAAGACTGGATTTCTAAAATCGGTGTATATTTTACTCCGATGACTCTCAAATATGTCCGGAAATCGGGAAGATTGACAGCCGCTGCTGCTTTTGCCGGTGATCTTCTTGGATTAAAGCCAATCATCCGGATTTCACACGGAAAAATTACTACTCCGGAGAAAGTCAGAGGCGAGAAAAATATTATTCCGAAACTGACGGATAAAATCATGAATGTCATGCTTCCGGACTCGCCGTATCTGATTATGCAGGGCATGAACAGCGAACTTGCTGACAAGGCAGAAGAAATTCTGACTCAGAAACTCGGCTATCCGCCTGTAGAGCGAGTAAAAATCGGTTCTGCCGTAGCAGTCAATGCCGGTTATGATTTAGTCGGCATTGCCGTACTTGAAAAACAAGATTAAAATTTTATATAAATCAATTATTCACAGGAGGGATTATTATGAAAATTCTGACACCCGAAAATCCGGAAGTACTGTCCGCAGTCGTCATGAAAGACGGCGAAATCATCGCTCAGACGGAACAAACCGGAGAACTTTATCCGCAATACTCGATTATGAAAAGCCTGATTTCTCTGCTCGTTGGCAGACTGTGCGGAGAAGGTCAGCTTACACCCAAAACCAGAGTCAAACAGCTTCTGCATACCGGAGCGGCCGATATTTCTGATCTGTCTCTGGATGATCTGATGACAATGCGTTCCGGAATCAATTACAGATTATTATTCGATGACCGGAATAATTATGATGATTATCTTGAAATCTGCTGTCAGGCATCTGTCACACCTCTTGAAGAGGGTCAGGAGCATCAGACGTTTTTTTATAATAATGCCTGTGCGTATCTTGCCGGACGTATGGTCGAGGCAGAAGAGGGCGAGCCTCTGGATCAGCAGATTGTAAAATATATTTTCAATCCGCTGGGAATTACAGAATATGAATTTGAATATGATCCGCAGGGACATGTATTCGGTGCAAGCGGTCTGAAACTGAAAACAGAAGATTTAGCTAAATTAGGCTGGGGCATCATGACGAATCGGGTATGCTCCAAGGCATGGCTGAAAGCCGCGACTCAGCCTCGTGTCATGACTCCGGAGCGAGTGCCTTACGGATATTTCTTCTGGGTACTTGCTGACGGCAATTTCTATATGAGCGGCAAGCAGGGACAGAAATGCTTTGTACTTCCTCAGTATCACGGTGTAATCGCAGTGAATTCTGATATGAAAACCCGTGACAGTTCCAATAGTTATATTATCCGGAAACTTCTGCCGTTACTGACACAATAAGAAGCAATATGAAACAGCATTTTGATCTGGTGATTATCGGCGGAGGGGCTTCGGGACTCTCCGCCGCTGTCACGGCGGTCTCGATGGGAGTACAGAAAATTGCTATTCTGGAACGTCTTCCCCGTACCGGAAAGAAAATTCTCGCAACCGGAAACGGCAGATGTAATTTGAGTCATAAAAATATTTCTGCTCTGGATTATCAGGGGAGTTATGATGTTACGGAAATTTTATCTCAGTTCGGTGATGCTGAAAGTTTTTTTGAGAGTCTGGGATTATTCTGCCGTACGGATGAACAGGGCAGAATTTATCCGTACAGTATGTCAGCAAATGCCGTTCTGGATGCACTTCGTCTGCAATGTTCAGATGTTTCAGAATTCTGTAACGAGCGAGTAATAAATTTATATCCGCAGAACGAAACATGGCATATCCGGACAGAATCTGATCAGGAATATCTTTCAGAATCTGTAATATTTTCTGCCGGCGGAACGGTTCAGCCGAAATTCGGCACTGATGGTTCAGCATGGGAATTATTAAGAAAATTAGAGATTCCAGTGATACAAGGCAGAGCCATTCTCTGTCCCCTGCTGTCAGATCAGAAGATACTCCGACCGTTGAAAGGTCTTCGGGTGAAAGGTTCTGTTGATTTGTATCATAAAAATAAATTATTAAAATCCGAAACAGGAGAAATTCAGTTTACAGAACAGGCTTTATCCGGCATCTGTATTTTTAATTTATCAAGTTTTATCAGTCCGGATAAAAATTATGAAATTTCTGTGAATCTCTTTCCGGAACTGGAAATTGCTGAGATCATTTCTGAATTATACAGCTGTCAGGCCGTGCGTTATCATGCATCCTGTGAAGATATGCTTTCCGGTCTGATGCAGAAATCATTAGCAAGAACGCTTCTGAAACAGATCGGCATCAAAGCTGATCTGCCATGCAGTCAGCTTTCTGATTTACAGATCAGACAGTTTGCGGCAATCTGTCATGATTTCAGATTTCCGGTTCTGGGAATGGTCAGAGAACAGGCTCAGGCTTCCGCCGGAGGAGTAGCCGGAACAGCTCTCGACAGGCATTTGCAGATAAAAACACATTCCGGATTATACATCACAGGAGAAGCTGTCGATGTTCATGCCCCCTGCGGAGGGTATCAGCTTCACTGGGCATGGGCAAGCGGTTATACCGCCGGAAAATATATCGCTGAAAGGTTAGTATCATGATTAGAATTCAGAATATCAGATTAAATTTAGATTATACAGAACTTGATATGAAAAAGGCAGTCGGTCGAAAACTGCATATTCCGTTTGAGAGTATGCAGGAAATCAGAATCCGGAAACGTTCTGTTGATGCCCGTAAAAAAGATCAGATCAGCTTTCTGTTTACAATTGATGTCAGAGCCGACAGCGAAAAGAAAATTCTCCAGAAATGCTCCCGAGATAAAGATATTGCTTTAGTTGCAGATAAAAAATATAAAATCTCGATCTGTCATAATCAGGAACGTCCTGTTGTGATCGGCATGGGGCCTGCCGGAATGTTCGCCGCTTATGTATTGGCAAAAGCCGGACTCCGGCCGATTGTTCTGGAGCGTGGCTGTCCGGTCGAGGAGAGAACTCAGCATGTGAATCAATTTCGGATGAAAGGAATTCTGAACCCGTCAAGTAATGTCCAGTTCGGCGAGGGCGGAGCAGGGACTTTCTCAGACGGAAAATTAAATACCGGAATCAAAGACGAAAGAATCAGATTTGTTCTGGAAACGTTTGTACAGTGCGGTGCTCCGGAAGAAATTCTCTGGATGGCAAAGCCTCATATCGGAACAGATCATCTTCAGCATACTGTAAAAAATTTCAGAACACTGATTCAGACACTCGGCGGAGAAATTTATTTTGAATCAGAATTTATAGATTTTGCTCTTGAGAATCAGCAGTTGATTGCTGTGAAATATCGGCATGAAAATCAGATACAGGAAATCAGGACAAGACATGCTGTTCTTGCTCTGGGTCACAGTGCGAGAGATACGCTTGAAATGCTGTATGATAAAAATTTTATTCTGACTCAGAAAGCCTTTGCCATGGGAGTCAGAATCGAACATCTGCAAGAAGATATTAATAAGGCTATGTACGGACGGTTCTGGAATCATCCGGCACTCGGAGCGGCAGATTATAAATTAGCTGTGCATCTGAAAAACGGCCGGAGTCTGTATACGTTCTGTATGTGCCCCGGAGGAGAAGTCATCGCCGCCGCTTCGGAAGAGGGTCGCTTAGCCGTCAATGGTATGAGTCGCTTCGCCCGTGACAGCCGGAATGCTAACAGTGCGTTATTAGTCGGCATTACTCCGGAAGATTTCGGAAGTTCACATCCTCTTGCGGGAATGTTCCTGCAAAGAGAAATCGAACAGAAAGCCTTTACAGCCGCCGGAAGTGATTATTCTGCTCCGGTGATCTGTGTGAAAGATTTTCTGCATCGGAAAGAATCAAGAGCTTTCGGAAGAATCAAGCCGAGTTATACGCCTTCTACGGCATTTGTCTCACCTGATCAGTATCTGCCGGCATATATGTGCGAGACACTTCGTGCAGGTCTCAGAGAGATGGATAAACGGTTAAAAGGCTTCGCCTGTGATGATGCTGTTCTGACCGGAGTCGAATCAAGAAGCTCTTCTCCTGTGAGAATGCTCCGTGACGAGAATTTTTATAGTACCGGAATCAAGGGCTTTTATCCGTGCGGAGAGGGTGCAGGCTATGCCGGAGGAATTACCTCAGCCGCTGTGGATGGAATCAGATGTGCCGAAGCTCTGATTAAAAATCTGAATTCAGAAAGGAAGTTATGATATGCCGGAATTAACAGATCTGAATTATATCCGTGAGGTCATGAACCGGCATGGATTCCGGACATCAAAATCACTCGGACAGAATTTTATTATCAATTCTGGAATCTGTCCGAAAATCGCAGAGTATGGCAATGCAAAAGCAGGATTCGGCATACTGGAGATCGGCACAGGGGTCGGCGTTCTGACGAAAGAACTCGCTTTGAGAGCTGATAAAGTAGTCGCTGTCGAGCTGGATGAAAAATTATTTCCGATTCTGAACGAAACGCTTTCGGATTTTGAGAATATTAAAATTATTCATGGCGATGCCTTAAAATATGATTTAAAAAAATTAATCACAGAAGAATTCTCAGATATGAATGTTGCTGTCTGTGCGAATCTGCCGTATTATATCACGTCTCCGCTGATTATGAAACTGCTCGAAGATCAGCTTCCTGTGAAAACTATTACAGTCATGGTACAGAAAGAAGCGGCTCAGAGGCTCTGTGCTCCGGTGGGAAGCCGTGAAAGCGGAGCAGTCACCGTCGCTGTGGCCTATTACGGAAAGGCAGTGAAATTATTTGATGTCTCCAGAGGAAATTTTTTTCCTGCTCCGAATGTAGATTCAGCAGTGATTCAGATTGAAATCTATCCGGAAAATCTCTGGAATGTGACTGATCAGGAATTATTTTTTAGGATGATCAGAGCCGGATTTTCACAGAGAAGAAAACAGCTTTCCGGAGTTCTCGCCGGAAATCTGGGAATTTCTAAAGCAGATATGCAGGAAATTTTCAAATCAGCTGAAATTGCTCCGTCCGTCCGGATAGAAGCTCTTACCATGCCGGAACTGATACGGCTCAGCAATGCCGTTTCTCAGAAGCAGAAAGGGAATGATCATGGGTCTGACGTTTGATAATAATATTATTAAATATTATACACAAAAATCCGGAGTTACAGTTCTTACACTTCCGGAATATCATGAAAATCAGAAAATTACTGAAATCGGAAGTTTTTCCCTTACCAGACATGCGGAGCTGATCACAATTCAGATTCCGAAAACAATTCAGAAAATCGGCTATCATGCATTTTATGAGTGCGATCATCTGACAAGTATTCAGGCAGATACAAGAAATCTCTTTTTTTCTGATCTTGATGGCATATTATATGATAAACTCCAGACGACTCTGTTATGCTGTCCGAATGGTCTGGACAAGATTTATATTCCGAAAACGGTTATAAAAATTCAGAATGAAAATGCTTTTGCCGGATGTAAAAAAATTAAAAATATTACTGTTGATCGGAATAACCGGAAATATACTGTTGTGGATGGCATTCTGTATGAACATGACGGGATAAAATTAAGAAAATTAATCCGATGTCCAGTGAATCAGACTTCTGTGCATATTCCGGACAGTGTGACGGAAATTTCCAATCATGCATTCGAGGGCTGTTCAGAACTCGAAGAAATTACGATTCCTGACAGCATTCAGATACTCAATGCCTATACATTCAAGCACTGTCACAAGCTGAAACGGGTACATTTTTCAAAAAATCTGGTTGATATTGGCGATTCCTGTTTCCGGAACTGTTCTGGTCTGGAAGAAATCATCTTGCCTCATGGTCTGAAAAGTATTTCCGCCGCCGCTTTCAATGAATGTGTGAATCTGAAAAAATTAGTCATTCCGGAAACGGTTACCTTTACCGGAGCAATTGCCTATCACTGTGATGCTCTGGAATATCTTTCCTGTCAGGGAATTGTATTGGAAACTCAGACTTTTCCTATGCTTGCCCATGAAGCCAGTGATCTGATGTGGATGATAACCGGAAATCATTTCAATGAAAATATCTCACCAGAATTAAAATATTATGTAATTTATCAGATGTTCATCCGGAAGCCGGAAAATCAGAAAATTCTTGATTATATCAAAAAAAATTTTAATCTGATCATAGAAACTCTAATCATGGAGAATCAGGTTCAGCTTATACGGGATTATACAAATTCGCTCCGGAACTGTCTGACAGCTCAGAATTTAGATCATTTTATTAATTTTGCAATCGAGAATCAAAAATATGAAAGTCAGATTTTCCTGACAAATCTGAAATATCAGAGAAATGATTTTACTCAAAAAGACTGGAGTCTGTAAAATCCGGAAATATCGGGAAAAGTGACAATCCGCAGGAAATAACTGACTTTCTTCATGAAAAATTCTGATTTTACAGCACGTTTCGACAAAATTTGCACAGCTTTCTTGCTATAATAAATATGATATTTATAATATGCAAGGAGCTGGAGAATTATGATCAAAAAAATAATCAAAAACGCATGGGTTCAGATACCCATCTGCTGTATGCTTGCCATTGGTGGAGGGTATCTGTTATCTACAGGCACTGTCAGCGGTATTGTTTCGCCCTTAGCGGCGGCAGTATCGGGGATATGCAATCCGTTATATATTTTCTGTATTCTGCTGGGCAGTCTGCTTTCCTACTGTGTGCAGGGAGCACCTGCGGAAATGCAGTTTCTTCTGACCTGTCTGACGGCAATTCTATGCATCAGAATTTTTTTCTATGATAATTACAAGCCTTGGATTTCCGGAATTCTGACAGCTGTCACCTGCATTGGAGCAGGAATTGTTTCAGATTTTTTCTTTCAGGACAGAAACGGAAAACTGCCATTGTATATTCTGGAATCTTTCATGACAGGAACGGCCGCTTTTTTTCTTTCTGATGCGATGCAGAATCTCAAAGAACAGAAAAAAATACAGCTCAGTACCGGAAAGAGCTTTACTTATGCCATTTGCTATCTGCTTCTGATCACAGCATTGTGCGGCATTGATTTCGAGTTCTGTAATTTCGGCAGAATTGTCGGCATGACCGTTACGCTTTTAGCGGCTCGGCAGTTCCGGCAGTCAGCAGGGACGCTCTGCGGCGCATTGACGGCATGCGGTGTTGTATTATGCAGTGTTTCACTTGGAATGCCTTTATTATTTCTTCCGGTGACAGCCATGCTCGCCGGATTTCTGTCTCAGATTCCCAATGCATTTTATATTCCTGTATTTTTCATCATGCAGCTGTGCAGCAGTGCGGTACTTGACAGCAGTATCGGCATTGTGAGAATTTTATCAGAACTGATTATCTCCTGTACGCTCTATGCCGTATTCTGCCGGACAGAATTCCGGAATTTTATTTCTATTCCGAATGCTGCGCCCTCCGGACAGAGGCAGATTATTCAGCAGGAAATCTTTCTCAGTCAGGCTTTGCAGGAATTAAGAGAAGAATCCTCCGCAGTCATGCGGCATCTGACTCTGAATGCCCCTCCTGATCCTGTCCGGCAGGTCAGAGAAGAAATCTGTCAGGATTGCAGATATTGTCATAAATGCTGGGAACTGAATCAGGAACAGACCGCACAGGCATTCCGGCAGATACTGCACACGCCCTCGGTACTTCCGGAAATATTGGAATCCTGTCCGGAGCGGAAACATATTTCAGATAAAATGCATGTCTGCTCACAGAGAAGAACTATCCGGCAGATGCAGAATATCCATCTGATGCAGAATCGTGATATGATGCTGGAATCTCTCCGGCTTCTGGAGCATATGACGGCAGATTCTGCCAAAAGAAGAGATTTACAGTTCTGTGATGCAGAAACGGCAATGCTCAGAGCGATTCTTCTCCGGTGTGCCGTGAGCTGTGAAAACTGTTTTGTCTGCCGTCTGAGAAGCGGCCGCTATACAGCCGAAATCTATTCTGATCAGGAAGAATTTCCGCTTGCTACGATTCAGGAATTGCTCAGCCGTCAGACGGAAAAAGATTTCAAAGCCTTTCCTGTGATTCAGAAAAATCTGACAAGATATTGTTTTTATGAAATTCCTGTCTGGTCGATGGAATATGCCGTCCGGAGTCAGAATGCTCCTGCCTATGAACGCTGCGGAGATCATGCAGATGCTTTTACTGATCCGGCCGGAAATCAGTATCTTGTCATTTCTGACGGCATGGGAAGCGGAAGTTCAGCTTCTCTTGCCTCGAGAATCGCAGTCAGAACGTTCCGGAATCTGGTCAGCTGTGAAATGTCTGTAGAATCTGCCATCCGATTGCTGAATGCTCTGCTCATGTCAGAAACGAATACAGAAAATTTTGCTACGATTGATATTCTTTTTCTCAATGCCGATACCGGAGAAGTATTATTTTATAAATCCGGTTCGGCGGCGGCATTGTTTTATCATGATTCTGAAATGCAGCAGATTACTGCACAGAGTTTTCCGTTAGGCATGATGCCTGATGCACCACCTGCGAAAACAAAATTATCCGCTCAGGACAGTGACAGAATTCTTCTGCTTTCTGACGGCATCAGCGAGGCGGAATATCCTTATATCCGTCAGCTTCTGACTCAGAATCCCGCTCCGGAACAGCTTGCAGATCTGATTTTTGAGAAAGCCGCTGTCTTCCACGGCGGTACAGTACGGGATGATATGACCGTCATTTCCGCACAGGTCAGAAACCGGAATGCCGTGCCTCTCACGGAACAGAAAGGCAAAAAAAGACAGCATTCGGCATCGGGCGCGGTGTTACGGTAAAAATTTCCATATTTTTTAGTCATTTTGCACAAACCAAACTTGAAAAAATTATAAAAAAACATGATTTTTTAACACGACTATGAAAAATACTTGAAACTATTCATAATTTCTGATAAAATAGAGAGAGGGGATGATGAGGGAACGGAATTCGTATGCTCTTGTGTCCTGCATAATAAACATAAACCAGACGATTGGCAAATTCAAGTAAGAAAGGATAAAGTTACTGGTATTGCAAAGATACGCTGTATCAGCCTATGCAATATGTACCCGTTCGTTTGCGGGGAATTTACGCCTTCGGAGTACCATGCCAACATGAAGCAGAACTGTCCTGCCATGGGTACATTGAAAAAGGAATGTATCAGTTCCGGAAAGAACTGAAACAGTAACGGCAGAGATTTCATGAATACGACAACAACTGAAAATCCGAATGATTTTCCTCTGTATTTATTTTATCAGGGAAAAAACTGTGAAAGCTACAAATTCTTCGGCGTACATGCGATTGAAGAAAACGGAGTGAAAAAGCATCGCTTCCGTGTCTGGGCACCGAATGCTGTCAGCATTTCCGTTGTAGGCGATTTCAATGACTGGAAACGTGATAAACATCCGATGCATCTGATCGCTAATGGTGTCTGGGAAACTGTGATTGAGAATCTGAAACAGTTCGATGCCTATAAATACAGTATTGAAACACGTTCCGGCGAACTGCTTATGAAAAGCGATCCATATGCAAGTCATTTTGAAACCCGTCCGGCAAATGCTTCTAAAATTTATGAGAGTAATTATACTTGGCACGATGCAGACTGGGCTGAAAAGAAGAAAAAACAGATTGTCTATAAAAGTCCGATGAATATCTATGAAGTGCATCTGGATTCATGGAAACGCAATCCGGATAATACAGTTCTGGATTATGTTGCTTTTGCGAAGCAGATGATTCCGTATATGCAGAAAATGTCTTATACGCATATTGAATTCATGCCGCTGACAGAATATCCGTTCGATGGTTCATGGGGCTATCAGGTAACAGGCTATTTTGCACCGACTTCGAGATACGGCACACCCGATCAGTTCCGTGAAATGATTGATCTATTCCATCAGAATAATATCGGAGTCATTCTTGACTGGGTGCCCGCACATTTCCCGAAAGATGCCGCCGGTCTGTATGAATTTGATGGTACCTGCTGTTATGAATATACTGATCCAAATAAAATGGAGCATAAATCATGGGGAACACGTGTATTTGATTACGGCAAAGGCGAAGTGCGTTCGTTCCTGATTTCAAGTGCCTGCTATTGGCTCGGAGAATTTCATCTTGACGGCCTGCGTGTCGATGCTGTTGCCTCTATGCTGTATCTGGATTATGACAGACGTGACGGCGAATGGACTCCCAATATCAACGGCGGTCATGAGAATCTCGAAGCTGTTGAATTTTTCCGGACGCTGAACGAATCTGTATTTGCAAAATATCCTGATGTACTTATGATTGCAGAAGAATCCACTGCATGGCCGCTGGTTACAAAGCCGACTGACATCGGCGGACTGGGCTTCAATTTCAAATGGAACATGGGCTGGATGAATGATATGCTCCAGTATATGTCACTTGATCCGATCTACAGAGCATTTAATCATGATAAATTAACATTCTCGTTTTTCTATTGCTTCTCAGAAAATTATATTCTCCCGATCTCTCATGATGAAATTGTCTATGGCAAGTGCTCCATGCTGAAAAAAATGCCTGGTTATGATACTGATAAATTCTCTTCTTACAGAGCATTTTTAGCCTACATGACGGCTCACCCCGGAAAGAAAATGCTGTTCATGGGTCAGGAATTCGCTCAGATCAACGAATGGAATTATCAGGCACAGCTTGACTGGGAACTGCTCGAAAGACCGGAACATCAGAAAACACAGGATTTTGTTTCAGATTTGAACAAGCTCTATCTCGAAACAGCCCCCTTATGGGATAATGACGATTCTTGGAGCGGTTTCAGCTGGATTTCTCATGATGATTACAAACAGAGTGTCATTGCTTTCCGCAGAATTGCCGATGACGGCACTGAAATTATTGCTGTCTGCAATTTTGTACCGGTCACCCGTGAAGATTATAAAATCGGCGTGCCGTTCCCTGATGAATATGAACTGCTGTTCAGTACAGATGACAGCAAATACGGCGGTCAGGGACTCGCAAAAGAAAAATATGAACCTCTGGACATCAGTATGCATGGCTTTGATCAGAGTATTTCCCTGACGCTTCCGGCACTTTCTGTATTATATCTGAAACGTGTGCCCAGAAAACAAAAAACGCTTGCAGAACTCGCTAACGAAATCGCTGAACGCAAGGAAAAAGAAATTGCTGCCGCTTCGGTTGCAGAATCCGAGCCAATTTCCGAAATACAATCTGACATCAGTACTCAGACGGATGAAGAAACAGACAAATAACACAGTAACCGGAGCAGTACGGAATCTGTAAAAAAACTGCTCCGTGTATTTAGGAGGAATTATTTTATGAATGCTAAGAAAAAAGTCATTGCAATGCTTTTAGCAGGCGGACAGGGCAGCAGATTATATGCCCTGACTCAGAACGTAGCAAAGCCGGCTGTTCCTTACGGCGGTAAATATCGTATCATCGACTTTGCATTATCCAACTGCACCAACTCCGGTATTGATACGGTCGGAGTTCTGACACAGTATCAGCCGCTTGTCCTGAATGAATATATCGGCAACGGTCAGCCATGGGATCTGGACAGAATGTATGGCGGTGTACATGTACTTTCTCCGTTCGAGACCAAAGAGGGTGCGGACTGGTTTCAGGGTACTGCAAATGCAATTTATCAGAATATGCGGTTTATCGAACGCTATGATCCTGAATATGTCATTGTCCTCGGCGGCGATCATATTTATAAAATGGATTATTCCAAATTAGTAGAATTCCATGAGAAAAATAATTCTGATGGTACAATTGCAGTCATCAATGTTCCGATGGAAGAGGCTTCCCGTTTCGGTATCATGACATGCGATGCAGAAAACAGAGTTGTCAGATTTACAGAAAAGCCGAAAGAGCCTGAATCCACACTTGCTTCTATGGGTATCTACTGCTTCACATGGCAGAAGCTGAAAAAATATCTGATCGAAAATGAAAATGCAAATACCGGCTCGAAAGATTTCGGCAAGGATATTATTCCGTCAATGCTAAAAAATAAAGAACGCCTGTTCGCCTATACATTCGATGGCTACTGGAAAGATGTCGGCACACTGGACAGCCTGTGGGAAGCGAATATGGACTTGTTAAGCCCCTCTGTTCCGCTTGATCTCTATGATCCGAAATGGAAAATCTATGCCCGTCATAATAATATGCCGCCGCAGTATATCGGAGAAAATGCACAGATTGAAAATTCTATGATTACTGAAGGCTCTAATATCAACGGTCAGGTAGATTTCTCTGTAATCTTCTCCGGAGTGACAATTGAAGAGGGTGCTGTTGTTGATTCTTCTATTCTGATGCCTGGTACAGTTGTCAAGTCCGGAGCGGTTGTGGAATATGCCATTGTCGGTGAAAACTGCGTTGTAGAATCCGGTGCGAAAATCGGTGCACGTCCGGAAACTGTAGATCCAGAACACAAAGAGGACTGGGGTATTGCTGTTGTCGGCCATAATGTAACTGTTTCCGGCGGTGCTGTTGTCAAGCCCAAAGAAATCATCTCGGAAAATGTCTGAAAATTAATATATAACAGGAGGCTTTGCTAATTATGAGTGTCAATAATAACGTACTCGGTCTGATTTTTGCAAGTCTGCATGATTCGACTGTCATTGAGTTAACAAAACACAGAACCATGGGTTCTATCATGTTCGGCGGAAGATACAGACTGATTGATTTTCCGCTGTCCAATATGGTCAATTCCGGTATCACACAAGTAGGCGTGATTACCAAATCCAATTACGGCTCTCTGCTTGATCATCTGGGAACAGGCCGTGAATGGGATTTAGCAAGAAAACAGGGCGGTCTGCATCTGTTACCGCCGTTCAGTCAGAATGTCGGCGAGGGTGTTTACAGAGGCCGTCTAGAGGCTCTCAGCAATGTATGGAGCTATGTAGAGCATTCTAAATGCGAATATGTTGTTCTCACTGACTGCGATTATGTCGCAAATCTGAATTTCGATCGGGTGATTAAACAGCATAAAGAAACAGAAGCGGATATTACTGTAGTCTATGGCAAATACAGATACAGTGAAGAATCCGGCTCTTGTGTGGATGTTCTGGAAATGGATGAAGCCGGCAGAGTCAATGCTGTTCTGGTTGATCCGGCTATTTCCGGAGAATGCAATATCAGTCTGGACATGTTTGTCATGAAAAAAGATTTCCTGCGTAAGATCGTAAAAGATGCTGTCAGCAAGAATCAGTACAGTCTTGTCCGTGACTGCTTACAGCCGAAGGTAAAAGAAATCAAGATCATGGGCTATCAGTTTGACGGCTATTTCAGCAGAATCGACAGCGTCAAGCATTATTACGAAGCCAATCTTGCCTTGCTCAAACCGGAAAACAGAGATCAGTTATTCAAATCCGGCGCGCCTGTATATACCAAGATCGGCGACAATGGCCCTGTAAAATACGGCCTGGAAGCCAAGGCCTCCAATTCTCTGATCGCAGACGGCTGTATCATCGAGGGTACTGTAGAAAACAGTATTTTATTCCGTGGTGTCAAGATCGGCAAAGGAAGCGTTGTAAAGAACTGTATTTTAATGCAGAATACCAATATCGGCTCAGGATGCTCGCTGACTTCTGTCATCACAGACAAGAACGTCACAACAGAAGACGGCCGTGTGCTGACAGGTTCAGACAGCTACCCTGTTTACATCAGCAAAAATGCAAAACTCTGATTGCAGGAGGGTGATTCATCTTGAATATACTGTTTGCCGCAAGCGAAGCTGTACCGTTTGCCGCCTCGGGCGGTTTAGCAGATGTGATCGGCTCGCTTCCTGCCGCCATCCGGAACAAAGGGCATGAATGCCGTGTTGTGATTCCCCTGTATAAATCCATTCGTCCGGAACTGCGGGCACAAATGACATTTCTGACAAATATCACAGTCGATGTTTCATGGAGAAAGCAGTACTGCGGCATCTTCACAGCTCTCTGGAACGGCGTGACTTATTATTTTATTGATAACGAATATTATTTCGGCCGTGACGGTCTGTACGGCTTCTATGATGACTGTGAACGCTATGTATTTTTCTCAAGAGCTGTTCTGGAAATGCTTCGCTGTATTGATTTCGCTCCGGATATTATCCATGCCAATGATTGGCAGACTGCTTTGATTTCTGTATTTTATCAGGTATTTTATAAATATCAGCAGGGCTATCAGAATATCAAGAATATCTTTACGATTCATAATATTCAGTATCAGGGCAGTTATGGCCGTGAGGTGCTGAATGAAGTCATGGGCATTCCGTTATATCATATCGGCATTCTGGAGTATGACGGTGCGATCAATATGATGAAAGGTGCAATTGAAGCCGCTGATAAAATCACAACTGTCAGCCCAAGCTATGCATGGGAGATTCTCGACCCGTATTATGCACACGGTCTTGACAGAATTCTGGTTAATAAGCAATACAAGCTGTGCGGAATTCTCAACGGCATTGATACAGAGCTTTATAATCCGGAACAGGATAATCTGATTGCACAGAAATTCAGTATTTCTGACCCGTCCGGCAAGAAAGCATGTAAAGAAGCTCTGCTCTCGGAACTTGCTTTGCAGGAGGGTGACGAGCCTGTCATCGGCATTGTCACAAGATTTGTTTCACACAAGGGGATTGATCTGATTCGCTATGTATTTGAAGATATTCTGAATCTGGGATATAAATTTGCAATTCTGGGAAGCGGTGAAAAGATTTATGAAGATTTTTTCTCGGAAATGCGTTTCAGATACCCTGACAGAGTCAGTGTGACATTAGGATTCCAGCCGGATTTAGCAAAGAAAATCTATGCCGGTTCAGATATGTTCCTAATGCCCTCACAGAGCGAACCGTGCGGACTTGCTCAGATGATTTCCATGCGGTACGGTACAGCACCGATTGTCAGAGAAACAGGCGGTCTGCGTGATTCGGTCAAAGACAACGGCAATGGTGACGGCAACGGCTTCACATTCCGGACTTACAACGCTCATGATATGCTCAATGCATGTCAGAGGGCAAAGGCATGTTATGACGATTCCGAGGCATGGAATGCCCTTGTCAGACGTGCCATGTCGAGCAATTTCAGCTGGAATACTTCTGCTGATGCCTATATTCAGCTTTATAGAGAATTATGCGGCTGATCTGAAATAAAAAGAGCATAAAGACTGTTCCTGATCGGGAGCAGTCTTTTTTTGCGGCTCTGAACAGTACGATCTCCATCGTACACTATGCTAGTGTGACTAAAATCAGGAAAAATGCAGGAATCAATCTGCAATTTTTTCCTGATTTTATTCTAGCACATTCGGATGAAAAAGCAATGACATCGCATGACATGACTGTCACAAAGAAAAGCCCTGCCGAAGCAGAGCCTTTCTGAATTTTTCTGTTTTGCCTGTGAATTACAGTTCTGATACCAGACCAACGATATATTTCAGAATCTGGAGAGATTCTTCAGAATCCGGCTTACCGTTGCCATTGAAGTCGATATTTGCAAGACCTTCCGGAGACAGATTTTCTTTACCAAGAATTGCCTTGTTGACTGTGATAACATCTACGATATTGACAGGCTTGCCATCGTTATCAGCATCGCCCTTGACACCGGCAGAAGGCTGTTCAGATGTCGGAACGGTTTCTACAGTCGTAGTCTTTGTTGTTTCTGTAGAAGCAGTAGACTCTGTTACAGTCGTATCCACAGAAGTACCGCCTGCCGCATAGGAGATATAAGCAAGATTCATAGTATCGCCCTTAGTGATCGTAACAGCACCGGCAGAAACTGCAATTGTTGCAACACCATTGGCATCAGTCGTATATTTCTGATCGTTGACTTTGATTGTCTTGTTAGCAGTATCTGTTACCAGAACCAGAGTACCATCAGCAGAAGCCGTGAATGTAATAGCAGTAGCAGATTCCATCTTGAGGGATTTTGTCAGCGTCTGACCGTTGTAAGATACTGAAATATCCTTGGAATTCATATTGCCGGTGATATTATAGAACGAACTTGTACTGCCGTCTGTTGTGAAGTTATGAACTGTACCGCCGGTAACAACAGGTGATGTAGATGGTGTTGTTCCGGTGCTGCCCCCCTCAGTAGTAGCCTTTGTTGTTTCAGTAGAAACAGGCTGTGTATCGCCGGAAGATGTTCCCGGAGTAGAAATCTGAGAAACACCATTCAGCATGTGATAACCTACAGTAGCATGAGCACTGCCGGAAGCAGTTTCAGCAAAGCCTTTCGGATTCGGAGAACCATCAGCATTTCTCCATGCAGTATGGAAATCTGTACCCATAGCGGCCACATCGAGTGTTACGAAATCGCTGTCAGCAACAGTAACAATATCGCCCAGTTTTGCCCCGTTTGTCATAGCAGTAACATCTTTCAGATAATAATACTTACCGCCGTTATAATATACAGAATTGGAAACATTGCCGACCAGCTTATCATTGCCGACTTTGATTCCGGGAGCATTCGTCTTGGAAACTTTTGCAGTATTATAATAAGACAGCATTGCATCTCCGGTTGCAGTGGGAGTGTTACGATAAATGCTGAAATTCAGTTTACCGCCGCCGCTGAGATCGTTATTATAAGCTGTGCAGTTTTTCAGATCGCCGAGTTCCGGATTGTTATTATCAGTAAAGCCGCAGTTCAGATTTTCAAAAGCAAGGCAGTTTTCAACCTGATGACGTGTACCGATACCGCCGCCGCCGAGTTTGAAGCCGTTACCATCAGCATCGCCGTAGCCTCTGCCATCTTCTGTGAAGCCGTTACGGAATGCAACGCAGTTTCTGATTGTTACGACACCGATCGGGCCTGTTGCTTCTTTTGCATAGAGATCCCAGCCGTCATCGGAGTTGTTATAAGACATACAGCCATCGAATACATTGCCTTCGCCGCAGGTCAGCTTTGCAGCGAAACCGTCAGCATTTTCCATAGTAGCTTCATCGCAGTTATTCTTAGAAGTACAGTTCTTGACTAAGTTATTTGTCGGCCAGTCAGCAATAGCAGCGGCATCGGTTCTGTATCTGGAAATCTGGAGACCGGTATCTTCATTATCATTGAATACCATATATTCAATAATATTATTATTACCGGACAGAAGCATACCGTTATCGCCTGCATTATAGATTTCAAAGCCATAGAAATGCCAGTAAGAACCATCGAGAACGAAGCCTCTGTTTGCGCCATCAGCGGCCTGTCCTGTGAAATCGAAGACAACTTTTGCATTGTTATAAGCAGAAACAGTCTTATATTTGCCCTCAGAACCGGAATTATTCTGATCAATCAGGATTGTATCAGTATATTTATAAGTACCCTCTAACAGATAGATACAGCCGCCTGCCGGAACGTTCTTGACTGCTGTCAGGAAGTCGGTCGGATCAGATGCAGATGCTCCAGAGCCGGAACCGTTCGGAGATACATAAATGATCTGAGAGAAACTTGCCGGAGTCTGTGCAGTTGTTGCCTTAGTAGTCGCAGATGTAGTTGCAGTTGTTGTCTTTGTAGTGGCTGTTGTGCCTGCTGTTGTAGCTGTTGTAGAAGCTGTTGTCTGAGTCGGATCAGTAGAATCAGAGAATCCGCTTCCGATCGCTACGATAGAATCTTTATAAGCTACCAGAGCCGCTTTCAGAGCTGTATTGACAGCATAGCTTTCATCATCAACAGAGTTATCAAATTTCCACTGGAAATCGCCGCCCTGTACACGACCTGCATTTGCTGTGACTTTTGCCGGAACATCTTCTGCTTTATCAGCTGTATAGCTGTAGAAACCGCTTGCAGTATCGAAGTTATTATAAGTTGTACCACCCTGCTTTGTCTTGACGGAAGACGGAACCTGCTCACTTCTGGAAGAAGCCTCATAAGCATCGAATTCAGTATTGTTATCCTGATACTTGACATAGGCTTTCTGACCAGTCATATAGTTGCCGAAAGATTTGATAATACCGCCGTCTTCACCGGAGAAGATACCACCGGCTTCGACATCAGAACCCTGCATGGATGCGAGCATCGGATATTTGCAGTTTCTGAAATAGTTGTTTTCAAGAAATGCAGATGCACCCATTGTCACACCAGTACCGTACTTGGCATTGCCATCGAAATAGTTATTATAAATATGCACAGTGCATGTTCTGATTCTCGGATGACGGGAGTCGGAATGATCATACCAGTTATGATGATAAGTAATATAATTTTCTGTAGATTCGGATTTCATACCCTGAAGATTGCATTTTCCGTTATCCCAGAAATGATTGTAAGAATGTGTAACATAAGTAGAAGTCTTCGTATCAAGAGCACCATCGCCCTTTACCTGATCGGCATCAGAGCCGGCATCGCCATAGAAGAAGTCGCAGTTATGCACCCAGATATGATCGTTCTTCTGCTGGAGACCGCAGTCATCACCTTCGGAGCTGTTGCAGTTCATGAAGCCCAGATTTCTTGCCTCTACATTGGAAGAATTCTTCATTACCAGACCGAAGCCGTTGAAAGTCGTATCAGTACCGATACCCTCAACAGTCAGACCGCAGGTAACTGTATCAACATACAGATCACCATTGGGCATATTGGCCGGATCTTCGATATTACCGATAAATCTGATCGCAACAGGGCCAACTTTGGTATTGCTCTTGAGATTGGTAATAATATTCTGTACACCTGTCAGTTCAGTAGCAGTGCCTTTCTTATCCGGCAGAGTCACTTTGACAGTATCTTTTGTTGCATTGGTAACATAAACAACAGTAGCATCAGCTTTCAGCGTACCGTCTTCGTTATAAGCACCGGAAGAAGTACCGTTTACAAAGCCATAACCGGAACGGTCATGAGCTGTGGAAGTCAGTTTTACTTCGGCAGCCTTGGAAGCATCTTCCTTACCGCTGACAACCGGAACAACTTTCAGCGTATGGGAACCGGCTTTCAGACCAACAGCATCGGCACGGAAACAGGACGGATACTGACGAATCAGCATAGAATCAATCTGAGTGCCATCTACATAGACATTATAGCCTGATGCACCGGAAACGGCAGTCCATTCAGCGAACACGCCTTCCTGATAGCCGGCAGAATTGGTAAATTTCACACTGCTTTCACTTGCAGTTGCTGTCACATTGGCATTCTGAGCAGGAGTAGCAGTAATTGCCTGTGCAGAGATTCCTGCGGAGCAGACAACAGTTGCGGCTGCTAACAATGCAGCCAAACAGGATTTCATTGCTTGCATTCTCATTGGAAATCATTCCCCTTTCAAGTACAACCGGAATTCTTCAAAAAATATGCCGCCCCTCGGCATATTCGGTATTGAACATATTATATCAAATTTTCCCAAAAAATACAATTGGTATATTTGACAAATTATATTTTTTATTTTGGTCAAATTAAACAAAAATGTACAAATTTATATATTTAACTTGCATAATTTTCTGTTCATAAAGCGACTGCTGTCTAAAAAGCATATTTTCTTCGCATGAAGTCATATCCGCCACTTGACAAGATACCGGAAACATGTTATAATAATCTCAAAAAATCAGGCAGGCAGAACCGGAGATTGTCTGCCTTTGTTCGTTGAATATTACTAAAAAACAGCTCTTCCGTTTGTGCATGTGTACGAAAAAACAGAAAAAATTGAAAAAAGTGTCATTTTTTTCTCCTCTCGATTGTCTTATTAAATAGAAAACCTGTTTTTTTATCTACAGAGGAGGTAATTATTTATGACAACACCACAATATCAGGAAACCAGAAAAATTCTGCATCAGCGAATCCGTACCCTACGCAAGCAAGCACATATCACTCAGGAGAAAATGGCACAGCGTCTGGGCATCAGCCGCCGGACATATGCCAATTATGAACGGGGCATCCATGCCATGCCTGTGGAAATTCTCGTCTGCATTGCAGAAATGTTTGATACTACGCTGGATTATCTAGCCGGCAGAACTTTGCCGCCGGAACAGGAGCTGTCAGGAAGCGAGGAGATTTATGACAGAACTGTCCCGAATCGGAATCATTATGGGAAAACCTTACAAGACAGCCAATCGCCGGCAGCTGACCGGCATTCTTGAAGAAGCATTTTCTAAAAAAATCAGTGCCTGTATTTTTACCATGCAGGAAGAGCCTCTGCAAGTCAGCTTCGGAGAAGAGAGCATTCTGCATATGATACAGTTTTCCCTGCTTGATGGTATTATTTTTATTCCCTACTCGTTTGCGGCCGCTGAATTCGCCAAAGAAATCGAACGCTTTTTACTGGAAAACTGTACCAAGCCTGTTGTCCGCATTGGTATCGAAGCGAGTCCGTTTGTACAGGTCTGGTATCATGACCGTGCAGAGATGACAGAAATTACCAGGCATCTGATTCAGCATCACGGCTGTCGGAATCTGCTTTGTCTGACAGGGCCTGCTGAAAATCCTGTTTCTCTCGAAAGGCTCGCCGGATTCCGAGAGGCTCTGACCGAAGCAGGAATTTCTTATCAGGAAGAAAATGCTGTTTATGGCGATTTTTATATATTTGCGGCTCAGCGGCTCGCTCAGGAATTCGCTGACGGAAAACGACCGCTTCCGGATGCAGTTGTCTGTGCAAATGATATGATGGCTGTTTCGCTCTGCGATGCACTCCGGAAATATGATATTTCTGTTCCGGAAGATATTCTTGTCACCGGTTATGACGGTGTGCCGGAATCTGCTCTGCATATGCCGTCTGTGACGACTTATTCTCCATCATGGGAACAGCTCGGAAGAAATGCAGTCTGTCAGCTTTATGAACTGATCACAGGAAAAAGCCTTGTCAGCGGCAAATCTGAAACAGGAAAATTATTCTGCCGTGAAAGCTGTGGCTGTCATAATATATCTGATTTTTCCGATCAGCTGAATTTTAATTATCCCCGTCTGGAGGAAAATTATATCGACAGCAGTCTTTCGACAAAATTACTGTCCTGTACGACTCTGGAAGGCTTTGTCAGAACAATGTATAATCTGGATTTCGTCTTTTTCGATCCGGAATATTATGACAAAGAATATTATGCCCTCTGTCTGTGCGAACACTGGAATGATGAAACACATCAGCACGGCGACTATTCTGATCAGATGCTCCGGATGCATTATGACGGCAGTTATACACTCTTTCCGCTTGCGGATATGCTTCCGCCGGATTTTCAGAATGCTGATACTCCTACAGCAACTTTCTTTACTTCGATTTATTTTCAGAACCGCTGTTTCGGCTATTCAGTTCTTCAATATCAGAATATTGCCGACAGCATCAACCCGTATTATCTGAGATTCTGCCGTGAAATCAGCAACGCTCTGGAATTTCTCCGAGTCCGGAATGCCTTGCAGAGTCTTGCCTATCATGATTATCTTTCTCAGGTGCGTGATACGCTCACAGGTCTGTATAATTTAAATCAACTGCCATATATCTGGAAAGATTATCTCTCCGATGTTCAGAACCGAAATGAATCCTGTTTCTGGATCTGTCTTCATATCGCCGGATTGTACCGCATCGCTGAAAACGGCGGAACACTCCTGAAAGATAAGCTCCTTGTCGCCTTTGCTGAATATCTCCAGAATACTTGCAGTTATCATGAAAAATGTCTCCGTGCCGGAGAAAGCGATTTCCTGATCTTAGGCTCGGAACCCGCTTCTTCACAGTATCATAATTTATTAATCCAGAATCTGAGAGATCATTTTGAATTATATCAGCGTTCTCAGAAACAAATTGCCTTGCCTTTACAAGCTGCTGTCCTGTCTGATGATGCTGTTCAGATTCTCACGGAAGAAACTGTCACCGCCGCCGCCGCCGGTCTCATGACCGAAGCCCGTAATAATAAAGCAACTTATTCAGAACAACTGCATTATAAAGATCTGAAAATCATCCGGAATCAGATTTATCAGAATCCTGAACGGGAATGGTCTGTTTTCCTTTGCAGTCAGAAACTGAATATCAGCAGTTCGTATTTCTGTAAAATCTATCAGAAAGCCTTTGGAGTTACCTGTGCATATGATATTCGCCGTTCCAAAATGGAACACGGAAAATATCTGCTTCTGCACACTACCGATACGCTTCAGGAAATCTCCAGAAAATGCGGTTATGACTACTCGCATTTTATGAGAACTTTCAAAAAATTTTTCCAGATGACTCCGACAGAATATCGCCGTGGAAAATAATTTTATGAATTTTTTATGAATTTTCTGTAAAAATAAAAAAATCATGCCAATATTTCCGTTTCTGCATTGTTATATTAATAAAAGCAGAATCTTCCCTCAGAATCTGCTTTTCCCCTCAAAAAAATCCATGCAGAAAGGACGGCGATCAATCCGCACTCTGAAAACAGCAATCTCCATTCTCCTTAAATAGATAACCGCCGTACTGCTTCTGCGTGGTACGGCGGTTATTTCTTACATCTATACATCATTATACGGCCTCTTTTTTCTGTGCGAATTTTTCAATCTCGATATTGACAATCTGTTCAAAATCGCAGAGAACTTTATATTTTGCACGTTCTGGGGTCGATTCGTATAACTCTAAAAGCCGGAGCTGATCTTCATTCAGATTAGTCCTGTATTCTCCGAAAATCAGATAGTCTATAGATGTATGCAGATAATCAGCGATCTGAGCGAGGACTTCGCCTTTCGGGAGCATTCCTTTTTTCCAGTGTCCGGTACTGCCTGTACTAAGATTCAAATCTTTTAACATTTTAGACACAGACGTGTTATTTTCTTTACAAACTGTTCTTAATCTCTCATAAAACATACAAAAAACCCCTTTCAGTTTTGTGTAAAAAATAGAAAACGCAATTAATTGCGAATTTACTATTGACAAATCGCAACAAATGAAGTATAATATTAGTAGAGAATAACATACAAGTTAGACAAAAAGCCTAATACTTTATTATAACACTTTTTAAAAAATTTTGCAATATTTTTATTGTAAAAATATCAGATTCTTTGACTGATGCAACTGTACTGCAAAAGTCATGTTATGAAAGGGGGATTTATTATGACAATTGCAACATTAGTAGCCATTTTCGGTAAAGCATTAGTAGCTTGGGCAATAACAATTTTCGGCGGTTCTGTTTGGCAGCTTTATTGTGCACTCAGAGGCCTCAGATAAGTATCGTTTTTTAACAACTTTTTAACAAAACAGCTTTTTGAGTACAGTTCAAGAAGCTGCTATTTTTTTCACATGATTTTCATTGACATATATTATATTTTAAAGTATAATAAAAAATAGATATTATTTCCGGAAAGGATGAGAAATTATGCTCAAAACTGCTCCTGTTTTTACAGATCATACCGTACTCCAGAGAGAAAAGCCCGTTCACATCTGGGGAACATGCTCCGATGAAAATCAAATCATTACTGTCACTCTGAACGGCTGTTCTGTTCAGACAAAAGTCAGAAATCAGAAATGGCATGTCCTGCTCCCTCCTATGAAAGCCGGAGGGCCTTATGAATTGAAAATCTTTAATTCTTATCATGGAATAATTTTATATGATATTATGATCGGCGAAGTGTGGCTCTGCGGAGGTCAATCCAATATGGAAATGGCTTTGATTAATTCTGATCAGCCCGAAGAAGCTCTCGAAACCTGTCAGAATACTAATATTAGATTATATCACGTCTGCAAGCGAGGGCATTTCGATCAGGAATTTTTTCAGGAAGAAAAGGCTTCTGTATGGCAAGTTCCTGATCGTGACCACTGTGCGAACTGGTCAGCGATCGGATATTATTTCGGCCGTCTGCTTGCTGAAAAAACAGGTCTTACAATCGGTCTGATCGAATGCAATTACGGCGGAACTTCTGCGAGTGCATGGATCAGCCGTGAAACGCTCGAATCGACTGAAACCGGAAAAGCCTATCTTCAGGATGATCGAAACGGTATGGCCGGACTATCTGATCAGGAAGCAAATCAGGCATATCTTGATTATTGTGAATATCAGAAGAACTGGGATAAAAAAGCCGGTGAATGCTATCAGAAAAATCCGGAAATCTCATGGGAAGAAGTTCTTGAAATCTGCGGAGAGAATCGTTATCCAGGGCCGTCTGCTCCGATTAATCCGCTCCGACCGCATGGACTGTATGATACAATGATTTCCAGAATCATTCCGTATACGATGCGAGGCGTATTATATTATCAGGGTGAATCTGACGATCACAGACCAGAGGGATATGAAATTTTATTATCCTGTTTAATCCGGCAGTGGAGAAAAGATTTTCAGGATGAGAATCTTCCGTTTTTACTGGTACAGCTTCCGATGCATGGCTATCATGATACAAAAGATGCTCAGAACTGGTGTATCATCCGGCAGGCTCAGGAGCGTATTTACAGAAATATCAGAAATACCGGACTTGCTGTGATTCTCGACTGCGGGGAATTCAATGAGATTCATCCTAAGAATAAACGCATTCCAGCTGAAAGATTATATTTACAGGCTCTGAAAGAAGTCTATCATCTACAGGATGAAAATACGACTGCTCCCCTGTTCCGGAGGGCATATCCGGAAGGAAATGCGATTCGTATCGAATTTGATCATATCTGTACTGGTCTGGAATTAAGAAAGCAATCCGGTTTTGAAATCTGTGACAGTTCCGGAGAATGGCATTCGGCAGAAGCTGAAATCATCAATCATGATATTCTGATTAAAAATCCTGATATTGCTATTCCGACAGGAATTCGCTATGCATGGTATAACTATGGTGATGTGACTCTGTTCGAGAAAAACGGCTTACCGGTATCGCCTTTTCAGGAATATCTGTAAAAAAATAAAATCAGGAGCATAGTAAAAACTATACTCCTGATTGCAGAATGCATGTACTGATTTCATAATCTTCATACTGAATATGATAAAATTCTGCATTTTTCTGACTGCAAATGATATGATCATTCCTGAACTGAAAATTAACTTCCTGCATCGGAAAACCAATGCCTCGGCCGATGGCTTTGACATAAGATTCTTTCAGCGTCCAGATTCTTGTGAAGAGCCTGTCTGCTTCGGGAGAAGTTTCCAACAGCTTTTGTTCTTCGGATGAGAACACTCTCCGGACGACTGCCGGACGGACTTCCCTGAGAGATTCCGTATCGACTCCGCATTCATGCTCTGAAAGCAGACAGACGGCTAATCCGGTACAATGACTTAAATTAAAATACAAATCCGGATAATATTTAAAATACGGCTTTTTGTATTCATGATAATCCAAAATCAGATTTTTTTCTGAAATGATCATATTTTGAGATTCGGCAAATTCCTGCACGGCAGATTTTAATAATTCATGTGCGGTTTCATGTTCAGCGTTCCGGTTTTCCTCCGGCACAGGACAGACATACAAAGAGCCGAACTGCTCTGGTATCTTGATTTTTTTGATATTCATGCTTATAACCTCGTTTTATAGCCTTTCTCTGTCATATACGCTCGGAGTCTTAAAAACGTCTCTTCACTGATGACATGTTCAATCCGACAGGCATCTTTTTCAGCAGTGATTTCATTCACACCCAGTTCGCCTTTGAAGAAATCAGTCAGAAGTGTGTGACGGCTATAGATTTCAGTCGCTTTCTGATGCCCTGCCTTAGTCAGCTTGATCTGACCGTCATCGGCCATAGTAATCAGTCCGGCTTCTTTGAGCAGTTTCATCGCACGGCTGATACTTGCTTTGGAATAATTCAATTCTATTGCAATATCAATCGAACGGATGAAATCTTTTTTCTTGCTGAGAAGATAAATCGTTTCGAGATAATCTTCTCCGGATTCGTGTAACGGCATGTAACATGCTCCTTTCTTAGATGTACAAAAATACATATGATGATATTTATATTTTATCACATATGCCAAAAAAAATCAACTATAAATAAATATTTATTTTAAAAATTTCCAAGGAGGGATTTTCTTTATGAACTATGCACTGGATGTACAGCATATCGCTAAAAGCTACGGTCAGAAACAAGCTGTCCGTGATGTTTCGTTCCAGATTCAGGAGGGCGAAATCTTCGGTCTGATGGGGATGAACGGTGCAGGAAAAACTACAATCCTGAGAATGCTTGCGACTCTGCTCCGACCGGATTCGGGAGACGCTCTGATCGCCGGAAACAGTATCGTAAAAAATCCGGAGAAAGTCAGGGCAGACATCAGCTATCTGCCCGATGAAGCCGGAGCTTATAAAACAATGACCGGAAAGAAATATCTGAAATTCATTGCCGGATTATATTTCAAAGAAGAAAAAGATCAGAAAGAATGCGTTGCTTTAGGAGAAGAAATCTGCGGTCTGGGCGATGCTCTAAAACAGAAAATCAATACTTACAGCCGAGGCATGACCAGAAAGCTCGTACTCGCACGAACCGTCATGACAAAGCCCAAACTCGCAATTCTGGATGAACCTACCAGCGGACTTGATGTTCTGAATTCTCTTGATATTCGTAAAACGATCCGGAAATGTGCCGAAGAATACGGAACTGCATTTTTATTATCCTCGCATCATATGCAGGAAGTCTCTTCTACTGCTCACAGAGGCGCGATCATGAAAGACGGTCAGTTCTTAGCCGAGGGCACTCCGGAAGAATTACTGAAACAATATCAGGCCGAAACGCTTGAAGAAGCATTTGAAAAGGCGGTGAGATCGTCATGAAAAATCTGCTGAAAAAAGAATTATCAGAATTATTGAATAAACAAATGCTTCTGGGATTGCTTGTCAGTTTTGTTTTAATTCTCATGCTGGGCTTTGTGATGACTTCTACTATGACCGGAACGCTTGAAGCCTCCGGAGAAGTGCATATTATTGATCTGGATCAGACCGATTTTACAAAACAGCTTGTCACTGCACTCGAAGAAAAAGGCTATACTGTAAAAATTATTTCTGATACACAGCCTTATGAAAATATTTTATCTCAGCAGAACTGGAATGATGCCGCTGTTCTTCCGGAGGGAATGACAGATTTACTTCTGAATCAGCATCAAGCCTGTCAGATCGACAGCGTGACAGCTCTGAAAACAACTTCTGCCATGAGTCTTGCTTTTGCAGAAGATACCAGTGCAGAATATGTAAAATCTGCGATCAATTCACTTTTATCAGAAATTTATCTGACTGATGATCTCGCTTTTCTTGAAAAACCTGTTTCATCAATCTCTTATACTGTTGCTAACGGAAAAAGTGTACAGGCAAATAGTGCTTCACTTGTCAGCTCGCTTTCTGTATTTGATCAGTTCATGCCATTAGTATTATTTTTATTAATCATTCTGACTTCTCAGACGATTATTACAGCAGTTGCCGCTGAAAAGACAGATAAAACTCTTGAAACGCTCTTAGCTTCTCCCGTACCTCGTTCTGTGATTATCGGAGCAAAAATGTTAGCTGCTCTGATTACAGCTCTGATTTATGCTCTTGTCTACGGTGCGGGCTTTCTTGCAGCAATGCTCAGTAATGTCAATCGTGCTTCTCAAAGTCTTGATATTGGCGAAGCCTTTACAACATTGATCAACACTCAGGATGCTGTTAAGACACTCGGATTGCAGATTTCCTTTTCCGGCTGGATTGGTGTGATTTTCCAGTTATTATTAACAATCGGCATTGCTCTGACAGCTTCTATGATTCTCGGCGGACTTGTCGAAGATACCAAAGGCTCACAGACTGCAAGCATTCCGATTTTAGTCTGCACGATGTTTCCGTATATTTTATCCATGATTTCAGACATCCGGAGCATGGGTGCTGTGAGATATTTATTATACTGCATTCCGTTCACACATACGTTTATTGCAACCAGCTGTCTGAGATTTCATGATATGGGCTTATTCTTCGGCGGTATGATCTATCAGATTATTTTCCTGATCGGCATGGCATTTTTCGCACTGAAATTATATCAGTCTGATATTCTGTTCACACATCGTTTTGCAAACAGGAAAGAAAAAAATTAAAATTTCTGGGGTGCTGATCTGCTTCAGCACCTTGTTTGTTATATTCTGCAATTTTCTGCTTGCATAAACTCCGGAACTATGTTATAATAGAATCAGAAAAACTCTGAAAGGCGGATATTATGAAAGATCATGCCAGAACAATAATTTTCAGAAATACAAAAAACACTCGCTGTATTATAAAAAATAATTATCAATATATCCGGAGCGATGTTCCTGTGAAGATTTCAGAAAATGAAATCAAATTTTTAATCTCTCATCAGATTTTAAAAATGATAGATCTGAGATCAGAAGCCGAACAGCTCGCAAAGCCCTGTCCTCTGAAAGAAATTCCGGATTTTGAATATTTTTCCATGCCTGTCACCGGCGGAAATGCAATTCCGGAATCTCCTGAGAAAGTCGCTGATTCTTATCTTGCTATGATTGATCAGCAGATGCAGAATATTATTGAAATGATTTTACAAGCCGATTCTGGTGTCTTATATTTCTGCAATGCCGGAAAAGACCGGACGGGAGTCGTTTCGGCATTGCTTCTGAAACGACTCGGCTATGATGATGATTATATTATTCAGGATTATATGAAATCGGCTGAGAATCTGAAAGAAATGCTCCGGCAGTTTGCGGAATCCAATCCGGAAATCAATCTTGAAATTATCACTCCTCATGAAAGCTATATCAAAAAATTTCTGAATTATTTATAAAAATCATGAAAGGAGAATTGCTATGGATTTATATATGAAAATTGCTGTCGAAGAAGCCCGAACCGGTATTCAGTCAGGACACGGAGGGCCTTTCGGCTGTGTGATCGTCAGAGATGGTGTTATTATCGGCAAAGGTCATAACGAAGTCGTCAGACAGCATGACCCGACCTGTCACGGCGAAATGATGGCCATTCGAGATGCCTGTAAGAATCTAAATTCTTATGATCTTTCCGGATGTGAATTATATACTACTGCTCAGCCCTGCCCTATGTGTCAGGGAGCTGTCTTATGGGCCAATATTAAAAAAGTCTATTACGGCTGTAATATTTCTGATACTGATAAAATCGGCTTCCGTGATCAGGAATTTTTTACTCAGCCTTGGAATCATTCCGAAGAACTCGACAGAGAAGAATGCCTGAAAGTCTTTGAAGAATATATTCAGATCAAAGACAGAAAACATTATTGAATCAATCGCTTGCATTTTGATATAAACTATGCTATAATAAAATTAAGAATCAAAACTAAAAAGAGGTGAATCCCTTGCAAAATTCAGAATTAGAAAATTTACCCTCTCCGGAAGTCTGTATTGAAGAAGTCAGAAACTGGATCGCTTCTTATCCGGAACAGCCTCTGGCCTATCTGCATAGTTTCGGATGTCAGCTGAATGTTGCTGACGGTGAAAAATTATCCGGTATTCTGAAACAAATGGGCTATGGCTTTACAGATGATGTCAGTCAGGCTTCGCTGATTTTATATAATACCTGTGCTGTCCGTGAAAATGCCGAAGACAGAGTTTTCGGAACTCTGGGAAGTATCAAGAAATTAAAACAGGAAAATCCGGCTCTGATTCTCTGTGTCACAGGATGCATGACCGCTCAGAAACAAGTTGCTGATAAAATTAAAAAATCTTATCGCTATGTTGATATTGTTCTTGGTTCATCGGCTGTCAACCGTCTTGCACAGATGCTCTATGCTCATATGCATGGTCTGAAATACGCTCAGGATATTGAAACTTCTCTGGATATTCCCGAAAATTTAGAACCGATCAGAGAAAGCAGTTTCAAGGCCGCTGTACCGATCATGTACGGATGCAATAATTTCTGTACTTACTGTATTGTTCCCTATGTCAGAGGCCGTGAAAGAAGCCGTCAGCCGGAAAAAATTATTCAGGAAGTCCGGAATTTAATTCAGAACGGCTATAAAGAAATCATGCTCTTAGGACAGAATGTCAATTCTTACGGAAAAGATCTGGAAAATCCGGTCAGCTTTCCGGAATTGTTAAGAGAAATCAATAAAATTCAAGGCGAGTACTGGATCAGATTCATGTCTTCGCATCCGAAAGATGCCAGTCCGGAGCTGATGAATGTTTTACTCGAATGCGAACATTTAGCAAAACATTTACATCTGCCTGTCCAGTCCGGAAGCAATGAGATTCTCAGACGCATGAACCGGAATTATACAATAGAAAAATATCTATCTCAAGTAGAGTATATCAGAAGCAGAAATCCTGATTTTTCTCTGACAACTGATTTGATTGTCGGCTTTCCGAATGAGTCAGAAGCTGATTTTCAAGCGACTCTGGATATTATTCAGAAAGTCCGTTATGATAACATGTATTCTTTTATTTACTCGAAACGTACCGGAACAAAAGCCGCTCTGATGCCGGACAGCATTCCGGATTCTGAAAAAAGTCAGAGAATGCAGAGATTATTAGCTTTACAGCGTGAAATTGCTATCGAGAATAACAAGCGATTCATCGGCAGAACTCTAACAGTTCTCTGCGATGGAGAGAGTAAAAAGCGTTCCGGCAATATGACCGGAAGAAGTTCCGAAAATATTCTAGTCGAATTCGCCGGAACTTCTGATTTGACCGGAAAATTTATTCAGGTCAAAATCACAGAAAGCCATAATAATATGGTCTGCGGATATATTTTATAATTATTTTTACAGGAGGTATCTTTATGGATATTATCGAAATGACAAGAGAACTCGGCAAGGCAATTCAGGCGGATGACAGATATATCGCCTATTGTCTCGCAAAACAGGCAAATGACGAGGATGAACAGCTTCAGAATCTGATCAATGCATTTAATTTAAAGCGTGTTGAATTACAAATGGAAATTTCCAAACCGGATAAAAATGACGATACGATTCAGGAACTGAATAATTTAATCAAAGATACGTATCAGAAAATCATGACCAATCCGAAAATGATGATCTATAATAATACCAAATCTGCTATGGATGAGCTTATGAGTCAAATCAATAATATTATTACCATGTCAGCAAACGGAGTCAATCCGGATGAAATCAATCTCGAAAGCCTTTCCTGTGTCGGCGATTGCAGTTCCTGCGGCGGATGCGGCTGATTTCTATGAAATCAAAAAAATTAAGAAAAGAAGATTTTCCTCATTGGTGGACATATGATTTTTCATTGTGTCCGGTCTGCGGAAGATATGAATTTCATCAGCCGGAAATAATAACTATTTGTCCGGTCTGCGGATGGAATTATGATAAAATCCAGATGCAGGATTTTATGCATATCGGCACAGTCAATCCACTGAATGTGAATCAGGCAAGACTGGAATATTTTCTTCTGTCCAATTCTCTGACACATGACCGGACAGAACTGCTCCGGCAAGAATTCCGATCATTTCCGGAAATCTATACAGACAAGCTGTTTTCCCTTCTGCATTCTGTAGATTTATATGAACTCATCAGCCGGAAACGGCTTTCTCCGGAGGAAATACATCGAACCGGAATTTACAGCGATAACGTAGAT
>Ga0326513_10000187_pt1 | contig 49985 bp, 64 predicted proteins | sample 2_2465_0518_D_FD_203654 | JGI IMG/M metagenome (GOLD analysis project Ga0326513, IMG submission 203654) | Bovine rumen microbial communities from UC Davis, California, United States - 2_2465_0518 | ecosystem: Host-associated > Mammals > Digestive system > Stomach > Rumen | place: USA... | reverse complement strand
GAATCCATCAATCCTTTTATTAATCCGAGCTCATCGTTGATTAGCTTCATCCATTCGATGATTCCGTTTTCGGAAATCTCGAACATTTCCTCTGCAACAAGAATCTGTGAAATCAGGTGTTGATATTCTGCGAACGCTTTAATCAGGCAGTCTCTGCGGATTTGTGCCTCGTGCTGATTTCTTGGATAAATGCTGTTTGCCTTTTTGACTTGCTCGTATCCATGTGCTGCAGCGTCCGTTAAATGCACCGAAAGCAAATATGTAAACCGCTTCGGAAACTTGGCGACGCGGCGGAGTGTGGTTATTTGTATTTGGAGCGCATTTTCGAGGAACTGTGCGGATGACGTTTTCCTTTTGCTCTTGATTTGCGACATTTTGAGACCTTCCTGCTGTCTCCACCGCCCGCACTGAGGCGGGCGGATTTGATTGATTATCGATTAAATGCAGAAGCCGAAGCAAACTCCAGTAGCGACGTTGGCGCCGTACGAATGCGGGATGTCGCCATTGCTGCCGACGAACTCGAAACCAGTAGTATTCGACGCCGTAGCTGAACGGAGCCACCAGTTGTAGGCTGAGCCGGTGCCGTTGGCTGTTTTCTTGATATGGCTCGCGTTATCCGTAAAAATAGGGAACTGTAACGACTCGGCGCCCGGATCCACTTCGTCCATATACGGTGTCGCTGTCTTATTTGCACCGACCTCCGCGTCTGCAAAAAGGAACAGCTTGCAGCGCGTTGTCAAAATGTCGTAGCTCGTTCCGCCTTTTGAAGCGAGCACATCAACCGTCTTGATCAGCGCCTGCCACGGCTTTGAAAGGTTGCCGAGCATGGTGCCGTTGAGCCACGTTTTCATTGCCGACGCATCGAAGCCGCCGACATTGGTGCCTCCGCTGTTCATCTGCCTGTACTGATTCAGGATTCCGAGCATACCGAATACAACATTTGCAAAATTATTTGTATCGGAAATCTTGAAGTGATTGTATCCGAATACTTGAAAAATAATGCTTGTGTCTGTGATCGTGGAGTTTGCTCCCGGAAGGAGTTTGATTTTTGCTCCTACGGCGAAGAAGTCCTTTGCTCTGCCAGCTTCACAAATGGCATACAGCTGCCCCATCGTGTAAGCTGAAACCGACGCGTCAGCGGGATCCTCTGAATAGAGGTATGTGAACTGCGACAGATCCTGCACGTATTCGGGAACTTCCGGCTCTTCGAACACGGCGTATGTATCTACGTCCGATGTGACGTTGGTCGTGGAGTTCGACCATCCTGTCCATACTGTGCCTTCTCTGTACAGCGTTCCGTCGTAATAAACGGATCCGTGCGCTGCGACCTGTGATGTCTGCAGCAGCTGACTTCCGTTATAGAAGTTAACCGTGTACATTCTCGTGCTCGTCGTATAGACCGCATTGATAATATTATCCGTCTGAATGTTCGTGAGCGGCTTATCCCAACCGCCGAACGAATACACGGTGTCGACCGTCGACGCTCTCGTCGGAACCGCGATCGGCTTGTATGAACGCGTCACCGGGTTCTCTGCGTCTTCTCCTTCTTCGACCACCTGAACGTCGAGAACGGTTCCGTCGTAATCCTTAAACGTCAGCGTGAACGAATCAAGGAAGTTTTCGGTATCGGTGTGCAGGATCAGCTTCGGGAATGCTGTCGTGATTGCGTTATAACGATAGCTCGAAATCGCGGTGACAGTGCATTCGCCTGTGATCACTGCTGTTTCGACTTCATATCCGTCGTCATCCCAACCGCTAAGGTGAGAAAGCTCGACGAGGATCTTCGCGTTTTGCAGCGTCCAGTTGATTCCGGTTATCCTCAATCTGCTCAAATTGACGGCGTTTGATACGAGCTCAAGCGCATCTACGGAGGGACTGTTTTCGACCACGAGGGTTCTCAAGCTGCCGATGTTGGCAAGCGACAGCGTCTGCAGGTGTGCAAGTCCTCTTAATCTAAGCGCTGACAATTCATTCAGATATGCGGTTTCAATCCTTCCGCCTTCCGCCAATTCTACGCCTGTTACAGCGGATCGGCGTGTATAAATTTCTTTCAAAAGAATATTTGCGGTCAGATCTAATCCTCTTGCAAGGCCCGTACAGCCTTCGACATTGAGGTATTCAAGCGACTTGCAATTTCCGAATGATACCGTGCTCAGATTCGCGTTGGTGTAGCTGCCGACGCTTGATCCGATTCGTGCGTATTTCAGACGCTCGAACGCCGCGAGGCTGCATTCACCCGGGTACAAGCAAGCGAGCTCTCCGATATCCTGCAGGTAGTCGGCATTGTATATCTCGATTTCTGTGTCGTTCATGTTGCCTATCTGTGGGAATTCTACGAGAATGGGAACGCCTGCAGTCGCTCTTATGGGTTGCCCGTTGTTTAGAGTGACGTCCTGCTGCGCTGCTACGACGTATAAGAACATATCAATATATGGCGTGATCGTTAGCGCGTTGGCGGGCGTTACGCCTGCATAATCATTCGGGGTGTATCCTCTGATCGTGCCGTGCTTGACCTTGCAGAATCCCGAGCGGAAGTATGAGGACATGAACGGCTCCTGAAACGTTAAGAACGCAGCTCTCTGCGGCTGCTTCTTGCCGTTGCATTTTGGAAAATATGTCGCGTCCTTTTCCGGGGCGACTATGTACGGAGCTTCATACTTCTTTATGGCATCCTCCATATAAAGCGCGGGACAGATTATCTCCTGCATCGCGTTTGTTTCGGCGATGATCGATTCTGCTTTGAAGCAGTCGTTGTTTTCAAGACTGATATACATCGCTCTGAGCTGATCCGAGAACACTTCTCTGTTAAGCGTGAAGACGACGTTGTCGTGACCATTGAACACATAGCCGTTTCCGAGGGTATCGGTATCAAGGTACCCGTACCGACGTGTCATGTCGCCCTCGTTATCGTTGCCCATCGCGGTGTCGAAGTCGTATCCGAAGCACAAGTGCCACTTATCCTGAACGGCTGAATATCCCCAGAAGGTGTTCTTTGCACGATTGTCCATCATGCAAAAATGGAGCGTGAACACTTGATGGTAGAACAGTGTGTCCATGATGAAGTAATCGGAGGACAGCGCTTTCCATCTTGCGCGCCTATAATCAGCGTTATCAACGGTGTAGCGTCTGCCTTCGTATGTGACCGCGCTCGGAAGGTTTTCTCCGGTCGCCTGCGTAGGATCGCACGAGACCACGAATTCAAGCATAGTCTGAAACTTCGCCTTGATCTGTTCTTCATCCGCTTGATCGGAGAGGTATCTGAACTCAAAGTTCTTTTCTCCATCCCACGTTTCATCTGAAAGGTCCGCGGATTTGAATCTGCACTGAGCGGAAGTATTATTTCTGAATTCCACACAGGCTATATCATCAGTATCGTTCTGGCCGAACACCTCGTAGTTCTTCTTGGAGTTGTTCAGATTTCCAACAGCATAGAATATTGTTTCGTTCGGCTGAACTGTTACTGCTCCGGCTCTTACCGGCTCTGATCCTGTGTTGTGGTAGAAAAGCACGGCCATTTCAGATTGAACAGTATCGCGCACTCTTGCATCGTTGATTCTCGCCGGCCTTTTATACGGCTGATGCCTGTTGAACAGCTCTGCAAGGAACGCGTTGTTGATATGCTCTGATGAGGCTGTGTTTACTTTGAAGTTAAAATAATTAACGGGCATTGCGTCATCAGTCATAGCATAAGTCGGCGCGACGTTCGTGTATGTCGTTTCATGCGTCTGCTCATCAACGACCGGCACGATGTTTTCGTCGTATTCCACGCCGTCTTGGAGCGAGAAGTCAAAATTCAAGCCCGCGAGCCAGTAGTCGAGCGACGATGTTCCCTGCGCTTTCTGCATGACGTTTCTGGCCGTCCACTGATGCAGCGGACCGCCTGCGGTCATCGCGTGCGTCAGATATCCGTATTTCTTAACGTCCTTTGCTGTCGACAGCGCATTCGCATGCCATACCATGACGTGCGCTCTGGGGCATACCTGAGCAACGAGCTCCGGCGATACCTTCTTCGTGACGCTGTCATAAATAAGTGAGGCGTTGTATCGTTTTGATATTTCAGCGGCATCTGCGCCGTCATAAATATAGTTAGTGAACACCTCTTTGTTTTCGAGGGACGATTCGTATCCTCTGATAAGGTAAACCCATACGGTACAGTCATCTGAACCGATTGTGATTCCCTGCGGCGTACCCTGCGTGAAGCTGTCAGAAGTATACTGCGCGATTCTGGATTGAGCTCCGGATTCGTATAATCTGATCAGCTTATCCTGCGAGTCGCTTTCGATGTTCACGTCAATTTCAAGGCGTTTTGATTTTTCGAATGTTCCAATCCTAAGCGAGGAAAGGTCGGAACTGAACACTACTTCATTCGCCTTAACGCTGATACCCACTCCGCTGTTCACGCAGCTTATCGCTGCAGCGTTCAGATTGGAGCTATTCTCGACCTTATAAACCATCTTGATTTCCTTACCGGTCCTTCTTGCGTCCGTTGCGAACAGCTCGAAAGGAATGACGGCGCGGTCGCCTTTCATAACCACGAAGGCTCTGTTGCCGTCTTGGTCATTCTGAAGACCGCCGTTTATGGTATCGAAATTCTGCGACAACTGTATGTTCATCGCGGTACCGCAGTTTATGAACTGCGTATTCGATGTCATTACCGCCGGATCGAACTTCAAGGTGAGACCTTCGTCTATTTCTTCGACAGGGACGTTCAGGGCAGTAACCGTTACTGCTCTTTGCCATGCAACATAGCCGCCGACAACAATCTCTAATTCGAGAGTGCCTGCGCGTGTAGGCCTGTATGTCCATTCGTGCTCTGACTGATCGAGCTGAGCAGTGCTATAAAGCACGTTATTGACTATGTACTCGACTTCGGCCGGATTGTTCTCAGGATCAATGACGCGATGAGGGATGGTTATGTTGGTGAACTGTTCCACGCTTGTCGCCACAAAACTACTTGCTACGACTACGTCTGTTTCGCCTTGCTCAACCTGCGCGACGGCGGCGATCAGATGATCCGAGGATATCGTCGAGCCCTCGACTACCGATGTGCAGTAAGCCTCTATGATATGCTCGCCGTGAGTCAATCCGGTTACCGTTCGGGTGACTCTGTATCCCGAAGTTGTAACCGTTATCTGACTGTATATGTTTCCATCGACCTTCAGGATGAGTGTCTTCTCGCCTGATCCTGTGGGCGTCATGATTACATCGAGCGCGCCACTGTTCTTAAGCGTCCTTCCGAGGTTCCATGAAAGCGAGATCGTTTCAACTGCGATCGTGCAGCGGCGTGTTGCCGAGACTCCGTATGAATCCGTTAAAACTAATTTGACGGAGTTCGAACCGACGGTTAAGTGGTTGAAGATATTGATGGTGTTATTTCCCTGTGAAACAGTGTAGCTGCGTTTCAGGGTTTCGTTGACATAAACCTGCAGCGTTCCCTGTCCGGTCGGCGCGCTTGTTTCTGTATCCGTGGAAGTGAACAGGAACTGCGCATTTGCGACGCCAGATGTATCTGCGACCGAGAAGCTCAACGGCGATGTCAAGGAGAACACGAGCTTAGATCCTGACGCGCTGCCTCCGCCGGGTGTTCCTACAAAGAACGGCGTGAAGCCTTCGACATCCTGTCCGTCCTCTGTGAAGTGCATGTATCCGTTTTCATCAATGTAGCCGCTGTCGAACGCAAGCCCGCCGCTGCCTGATACGACAAGAGTGACCGACTTTCCTGTCGGCTGTCCATCGCTCAGGAACGACAGCACGCCTGTTACTGGATCGAATGAAATGTCATTGAAAAAGTGCTTGTTTTCGACTGATTCAGACTGCTGTCTAATCACTGATTCGAGCGTTGTTTTGAGCGAACTGATTTTAGCGTTGACCTGCGTTGATTTGTCATAATTCCCTTCGAGGAAAGCAAGCGAAGGATATTTTGTTCCCTTTTGATTGTCCGGTACTGCCGCATCGGGATCCGACAGCTTATTCCCGGCATCCTCGGGCGCGGGACCTATTGCGAGAACTGTTCCGTCTTTCTTTTTTATGTAGATGATTCCGAGGTCTTCCGCGAAGACAAGCTCTGCGGTTTCAAAATTTTGAGGATCATAATCTTCGTTATCTCCGTGACGAAGAATGACCCTCGCTTGTAAAATATTACTCAAATTTTATCCTCCTTCTATTCGCCCGGTTCTTCATGCTCACTCGGAGAGATCATTTCGTCGATTTGAGCCTTTGTGTAGTAGTTTGCAAAAAGCGCATCGATTTCCGCTTTGTTGTAGTAGCCATTCATTCCTCCACCTGCAATGATTACATTGCTCGCGCTTCCGACTCCCAAGCCGAATTTATACGAGAACTCGGTCGGTGCTTCTCCTTCGGCGATCTCCGGCATATAATCGGGGATCGCGGCTGTCGCTATAGCAAACAGTACGGCCTCCGAATTAACATCAGATCCGTCTTTACAGAAAATTCCGACTTCCCTTATCCGGTATCCGGCAATAAGGTTTGTGTTGTCAACTCTCGCGTTAACGATCACGCTGTCGGATGTCGGTACGGCAATGCCTGAAACCTGCACGCGCTGTTTCTCATCGTCAAGCTCTGTGAGCTTAGTTAAGTCTTCGTCACTTGCGTGTTCTCCGGATCCGAAGGCGACCGCTGTGAAATCGATTGTATATGTGCCGGCGAGAGCTTGGAATATAATGCTCTGCCCTTCGTCTGTGATTACAATAGGATTGTATCTTGCCATTTAATCACCTCTTAAAAAATGCCGCAGTCAAGTATCTTTGTGGGCGGGTTATCAAATGTGCCGCTGTCCACAACATCATCTCCTGCGGTCAAAAGTGAATCGGAGCCAACCACAACAATAAAGTTGGAGTTAGCTCCGCCGTTTAACATATTTTGATTTATGGCGCAGCCGATAAACGGAGCGCTGTTTTCTTGCGTTGAGATATCACAAAGTAAGCCTACACTATCGAGGATTGAGCGAAGGTTTTTACCTCCGTTAATAATCGCAAGTAATCTCGCATTGAAGTCCTCGCCGTCAAAATCGTTATCATCGCTGTTGACTCTGACCTTGAAGTGGAAGGGATCGCCTTCGTAGCTATCCCATTCCGATACCTCGCCGCCGCCGTAAACAGTGCGGAGTAATGACTCGAGTGCACTTTTGGTTCCGGCGCGCAAGTACCACGGCAATGTCGAAGCGACGATTCCGGCTTTCTCTGCATGACTCATTTCCTGTGAATAGTATTGAGCTCTTAGCTCGACGGCCAGATAATCGAGGATATTATCACTGAGGCTGCCGATATCAGCTAAGACTCGCGCGTCTTTTGCCCTTTCACAGATCAGTGCTATTGTGTTTGATAGTGCGTAGGAAATGCACTGATTTTCTACGCTTTTGTATGATTCGGGCAAAATGAAATAAAAATCAGAATTTTGTATTTTCATCATTCTAACCCCATGTACTGTGTCAGTCTACTTGTCAGCATCGAAAATTCATTATCATTTACCGGTATAAAAGAGGGCGAGCTGACTATAAGGCGGCACGCACCTGCGTTCATTACGCTCTGAATCAGTACCGAAGGATTGATGTCTTTTCCGAGTTCCGACTTTTGATCTGCTACGAATTTATCGATCGCGTCCTCTATTGCCGCCTTGATCGATGTAACTTTGTTTGCATTTTTTCTTGAAATGTAGTATTTTATATCGATTCCATATGTTTTCGGCGTTGCAGCTTCAACTGTTACGCTATCGGTGAGCGGTTTGAATTCTGCACTATCAATGAGTTCTTGATACGCAGCGACTTGATCTTCCGACGGTTGACCGCTTTTGGTGAGAATGTACGCGGTGATTTCACCGTCATTCTCTCCGTTCTCGACATATACATCGGCAATCTGACCATCGAGCTGCTTAATGCAGTAGCGATAAGAATCAGCGGCGCCTGCGGCTGAATATCCCGATGGAGCGTTGAGGATCCTAATTCTGAAATCATCATCTGACTCATAATCGCTTCCGCCCTCGCTTGTATTGATGTTATAAACAGAGCTGATAAACGCCACTGTTTCTGCGAGCTGATCAATCTCTCCGTATTCAAAACCGTTTGAGAATGATCCTTCCTGCGTGCAGTAGCAATCAATTTCGATTGAATCCCGGCCGGCAGGCATCGTGATGTCGATGTTTGGCGTTTCCCAGAATATCTCGTAGTTTTCAGTGGTTACTCTGGTAGACGCGGGGATTGTCAAGTCGCTTGCTATATTCTCATGGCGAACGAAGCGGATAGTGACTTTAGATCGTGCTTGCTCGTTTCGCGTTAGTCCTCTTAATGCTGCGAGATTATCGAGAAAGTTGCCGGTTGCATATTTTATCAGGTTCATCTTTCCTGCTTGTTCTATGAACTGAAAAGCCTGATAGATCTGCAGCGCACACACGCCGAGCAGGATCCTGTTCTTATCCGCTGCCGGAAGAACCGTCGGACGGCCTGTCAGCTCCTCGTATTTATCACAGTAATCTGATATCATCTTTGCCCGGAGCTCATCCATCGTAATGTCGCCGATGAAGCTGACCTCCGGCAATTCGTCTGCTGATTTGATTAAACTCATTTATGCCGCCTCCTTTCTCCGGAGAGTGATAGTTGCCTTGAACGAGGATTCGCTTTCGGCTTTGCATTCTACGCTTAACACTTCGAACGCTTCTTCATATGCCGCAATCGCTTTAATTACCTCTGTAGCGTAGCAGTTTTGCGCCACGTCCATCGGTTTGTCGATCGTTGCTTCGAAGTCGATTCCATAATTCCTGTCCATAGGCATTGTGCCCTTCGGGGTTGTAAGAAGAAGCCGAAGGCGGCTTTCGACCGCTTCGATTTCTTCGTCTACGTTTATAATGATATTTGTTATCATTAATCATCACTCCACATATTCCTTGAACGTTAGGTTCATGGTGATTTGCGAGATTTTTCCGTCATTAAAGATGTTGTCGAAGGTATCCTGCGCATTTGTGATTACGAATTTATTAGTGGATGGCTGTTTGCCTCCGATCACTAAATTACGCGCAATCCCTTTCCTGACCGCATCCTTTATGGCTTCGCGCGTGTTCCACGGATTAACGCCGTGCGCTGCGCTGAGCACTATGGTCATACTGATCGTCATTAAATCCGCACCAAGAAATTCAGAACGCGGGAGTGCTCCCTGAATGTTATGATCCGCCCAGCGAGAACTGATCTGCTCAGTGTAGCCCTTAAACGTTAGAATCTTTGATGCGCTTACTTCGAATGTTATCGTTGTTCCAAAGTTGCCTATGGCCATTCTTCATCATTGCTCCCTTCGACTACGTTGACGGTTTCTGCTTTAACGGTCAAAATCCCTGTTGATTTATCGTATCTGACGAATGCGTCGTCGTCGAATGCGATTTGGATTACATCGGGCGATGGATCCATCGGCCTATTCACGCCTTCCCACAATGTTCCAAGCACAATGCCTTGCGACAAGTCGCTCGACAGATGAACGACTGCAACTTTGGCTCCGACCTTCGGCATTATATAAATGCCGTTAGAAACCATCGGGAGGTAATCTGTTACGCATTTGCTTCTATCTGAATAGTAGACACTGATCCTGCCGGTTTCATAGTCTACCGCAGAAACTCTGCCGAATCTTAATTCCGCCATAAAATCACAACCTTTGTTGAATCCTTCTTGCTTCAATATCTTGCGTAAATCCGCCCGATGCCGAAAAGTTATTGACCACCTTGTTGATGTAGTATTTTCCATTGAGACCGCCAAATCCGGATAGATTGAAAGTCGCCATTGAAACCATGTCCGGGTCGCCCAAGATACTAAAATTAATAATCTCCATATCGCGATTCGCTTCGTTTACTTTCGCTCTGCCTTTCATTATTCCGATCTGCTCGCTGTCATTAAATCCTACATCAATCATAATACTCGGTGTCGTTTGAAACCAAACACCCCTACGTGTATTTCCGCCCTTGTTATTGGCGTATTCGTAAACGTAGCCGGTGTATTGCCTTATCAAATCAATGCGAGCGCTGAATGAATCCTCGATAATATCCCCTTTAGCGATTGTGCCAACGGCGGCTTTCTTTTCGTAGTTTTCTTCCGGAAACACAACAACTTTATCTGAATAAATTTTGAATCCATTTCCGTATGTCTGCGCAAGATTATGTATGAACGACAAATCATTCGTGTTTGACTGTTCAACCTTTTTCAAATATGGATTAAACGTTCCACTTTCGTATACGAGCTTAAGACCATACGATTTGCAAATCTGATCGATGATCGCCCAGTGATAGATGTTCTGCCACGTCTTTGTTTTCGGCGTCTTTGAAAACTCGGAGTTCTTCGGTACCGAGATTCCGCGAAGCGTAAACTTTGAGGAACCGCTATACCCGAATTGATCGACATGAAATGTCTGACTTCCGATCACTCTCGCTCTGCCGCGCGAATCCTTGAACGAGATCGTACAGCTGAGTATATCATTCTTTCCGGGATAATATTCTCCAAGCATTTTATGATCCTTATCATACAAGGTTATATCTATGCTGTCGCCTTCACCGCCGACCGCATTGTCGGTAAGTGAAACTTCTTCGACGCGCGACTCTAAGCCATATGATTTATTGGTTCTCGAATTTCGATAGCTAACTGCGATCGTTGCTTTTCTAATCGCCATAATCCATCTCCTCCACGGTTTCGAACGTTCTCCATTCAGGTAAAGTCGACTCTAACCGCTTTGCCTCGATGTCCATTATATCGGGAATATTCAGAATAACACCGGCCTCAAACACAAACCATTCGATTTTATCGGGGTTGGCCTTCATGAGCTCATCGGCGTAGTTTTCGTCGTTGTAGAACTTAAACGCGATTGAATCCCATGTGTCGCCTTGCACCGTTTCATAGGTTTTTTTCATATGCGTTTCCCCTTTATAATCAGAATCTTACTCGTTTTTTGTCGAGCTCGTATTCCTTCATCATCTTAGCAAATTCAGCCTTGCTCATTTTGCTCGCCTCTTTCACTCCGTTCATAATATCTGCGTTCGAGCTACCGTTAATCTGATAGGTTGGCGCATAGCTGATATGGCTGACGGACGATGATGAATTGTCATAGTTGTTAGTTTCAGATTCGAGCGTATTTGCCATATCCTCAAATCTCGGTCGCTCCGCGCTCACTTCATCGGCGAGCTGCTTGATAAGCTCGGGCACGTCGAATGAATAGCTGTTACCATTTTCGTCGACGTCGCCGCTGAGGATCCTTTGCGTTTCGGCTGCTGTGAACACTTGACTGCCTGCAGCATTAACGATCAGCTCGGGACCTTCTTCACCTGCGAGGAAGACCTCGGCGGAGTGCTTGGTTCCTTTCGCGTTGCCTTCGATTGCGAATGGTGAAACGGAAGCGTATGCCGATATACCTTTTGGTGTAAGCGAATTTCTGACGGCGTTCTTCACCATTGTCGTGGCATTCGGGAATGACGCACCATTGATCTGAGATGTGATTTCTGAGATATACGCTTGGATCGTGCTCTTGGCAGATTTCTTAGCTTCTTCGCTCAGGTTCATTCCTTCGACGGCTTTTTCTGCTTTTTTCTGCATTTCATCCATAGTGTCGGAGAAATCAGTTTTATAATCTGCGACAGTTTTCGCAAATCCTCCTTCAGCAGATTTAACGGCCTCGAAGTCTTCGTTGAGTTTGTCAACCAACGCCTGAGCGTCGGCTTCATTTAGATTGTCGAGCTCTCCGATAATCTTGTTAATGTACTGACCTGATTCTTCGGATCCATCTGAAAGAGATTGAATTAAGCTATCAGTGATCCCGTACTCTTGAGCCTTCTTTAAGTTCTCGCTGTACTTATTGATCCACTCGATCTGATTTTCCCATGTTTCGGTCAGCTTGCTCGTGGTTATCTCGGTTTCGTTTGACAGCTCTGTCGTCAGCCCGACAGTACTCTCAATGCTTTTCTGTGCGGATTCAAACGCTTCATCGTAAGCAGTTGCGAGATTGTCGAGATCACCTTGCACGATTTGAATGGCCTGTGAAGCGGCTTCCTCCCATGATATCTCTGCCTGAGCACCTTCGTCAGTGATGCCTTTGATTTCGAGCATCGTTTGATAATACTCGTCTTTTTTCTTCTCAAGATCATCGATGTTATTGCCTGCTTCTTCAAATGCTTCTTTGAACGTTTTTTTAAGGACCTCGCCACTCGAATTGGTGTATTCGATTGTCTGATCCCAGAATCGTTGATATTCGGCATAAGCCTGAGCGTTACCATCAGAGGCGCCATATGTTTCTGCCGCTTTATTAGCTTCGGCGACCATTTTTTGATACTGCTCTTTTTGCTGTCGAAGCAGTTCTTCTGATTCTATCCATCCCTTTTTGGCATTCTCAAACTTTTGCTCATCATAAAGAGTATCGAGGTAGTTTCCTAAAGACTCCTTTGTCTGAGCCGTTTTATTTATAACATCGTCGTAAGTAAGATTAAGCCCTTCGTATTCTTTGTTGAGCTGTGCTATTATCGACTGCATCTCCATTTGAGTACCAGCAGTAATAGTAGACTGCTCCGCAAGGGCAAACAATTTATCAACAAGGTACTGCGCGGAAGCTGATTCTTGATCGAGCTCTTTGGTTTTGTCTTCTTCAAGCATCTTAGCGATACCGTCTGAAATTTCTGCTTGTTCAGAGAGCATCTCGCCATATGTCTTTTGACTTTCCTCGAACTGTTCCGTCAATTCATCGATTTTACCCTTGAGCTCGATTGCCTTGTCCGATGTTTCTCCGTATTTCTCTACGGTTTCATCATACTTTTCATTGAGCTTATCGATCTCATCCTTTTGAGCTTGCGAAGTCGCTGTTAGTTGTTCGGCATTCTTGGAAGCGTCATCTAACGACGCGACAAAAGCAACAACAGCCGCTGTAATCGCTACGATTGCTGTTATAGCTAAGAATATCGGGTTGGTATCCATAGCGGCAGTTAATGCCGCTGTTGCTGCAGCGGCCGCTTTCGCGCCGACTGTATATACTACAAGCCCTGCCGCGAAGATTCCGACGCCTACAGTGACGGCTGCGATTGCACTTACGAACTGCGGATTCGCCTTCACAAAATCAGTTATACCTTGCAATATGTCGGATCCTAAATCGTATAATTTAGTAACCGCAGGCGACAGTGACTCTCCGATTGCGATTTTGAGGTTATCCGCTGAGTTAGTGAATACCTTTTGAGCGTGCTCTGCGGTATTCTCCATCTTCGAGTATGCCTCATCCGTTGCGCCGAGGCTGTTCGCCATTTCGTCCATCGTGCCGTTGAATTCTTCAACGCCTGCATTGAAGATTGCCAGTGCGCCTTGCCTTGCGCGGACGTTGCTGAACAGATTGGCGAAAGCGGTGGAATCTCCATCGACTGATTCTGCAAGGATCCCCAAAACATCACCGAGCGACTTGCCTTCCGACATTAACTCGGAGAACGACTTGCCTGTTTGCTCTTTCAGTGTATCTGATACTGTGCTGCCTTCTTTAGCAAGCTCGGACAGCATTCCTCTGAGCGCTGTACTCGAGTTCGCTGTGTTAATACCTTGCTTGGTCATTTCAACCATTGCGGAGGAAATGTTCGCCATATTGACGTGATACGCAGCGGCGGTCGGAATCACTGTGCCGATACTCTGGCCGAGCTCTGCGACGGTCGTCTTGCCGAGCTTTTGTGTGGTAATCAACATATCGGAAATCTCGCCCGCAGCTGACGCTTCGAGACCGTATGCATTGATCGCCGTTGTCAGTACGTCTACGGCCGTTGTCGTGTCGGTGAATCCTCCGACTGCGAGCTTGTTTGCGTCCGCCACGAAAGAAACCGAATCGGCCGTGTCTACGCTTGCAGAGATCGCCTGATAAACAGATTCTGATAAATCATTGACAGATTGCCCGGTTTCCTGCGAAAGCGCGAACACTTCATCGTTAATCTCCCGCATAGGCGTGATTGTTGTGTCCGCGATGGTAGAGATCTTAGCGAGAGCTGATTCGTATTCGGCGGCAGCCTCCGTGCATTCCATAAATGCGGAGGCTGTTTCTCCGAGCAGTGCGATGATCCCTGCTGCTGCGAGAGCAGATTCAAGGGATGATACCGCTCCGACGGATCCTGTTCCGAATTGTTCTCCGCTCTTTTCTGCATCAGCGAAGCCCTGCGAGACGTCCTTTGTACCTTTGTTAAGGTCGGACATCTTTTGCGAGGCTGCCGAAATAGATTTATTATATGACGAATCAACTCGACCGCTTATCTTGACTTGTATTTCTTGCTCTTTTGGCATAGGTCGATCACCTCGTTCATTATTTCGTTCAGCTCGTTAAGCGGCACGTTCAGGAAATAATCCAGTCCGGTATTAAGCCGCATAGCGAGGCTGATCGAAACTCTTAAAATTGATTTTGATTCGCCAGTACCGCTGATTCCTACAGAAGCAAAAAATTTCTAACTTCGACCTCGAGCCTTGTGGCGTCTTTGGCGCTTATGGCATCAAAGAACTCGAACGGGAGCGTGGCGGCTCTTGCGGCTACCAGTTGCAAATAAAGCGAGTCGAATTCCTTGACGTTGTTTCCGAGTTTGCCGCCCTTCATCTTGAACAGCCGATCGAGCTCTCTGATGTCTTTGCCGGTTAATTTATCGAGACCGCTAAGGTCGAGGTTTTCGTATGTCTTTCCTTCAAACTCCACCGGAGTTCTGAGCTTGAGCACGCGTGTGCTTTCTTGCACGTTCTCCTCTACGTTGTTTTCGGGGATATTCTTTTTGACCTCTGTCATTGTATAATTCTCCTTTCAAAAAATAGAAGGGCGGTGATCCGCCCTTCGTTTAGCAATTCTGTTTGATTTCTGCGAGAAGGTCGACGCCATCAACGATGAATACGCTGTTGAGCTTATCAATCTTGATGACTGTCTTTCCTGCGAGCTCAATATGAATATATGTGAGCTCCAAAGTAACGGAAGCGCCCATCGTGTCGCCGCCCTTAACTTTGCCCGGGTTGATCTTCTTCGTATATCCGTTATACGAAACCTTGAGAGCAGTGTGCTTGATCTCGCCTGTGCTTGTGTCGACATTCTGAATGCTGCCACGCAGAATGACGGCCGCAGGCTTGTTGAACGTAAAGTAGGAGAATACATTTCCGTTCAGAACGTTGAACGGTACCTCCTGCTCCATTGATCCCACCTGACCGACTACGGGGACGTTCATCTCTCCGATGAGGCCCGCGCCCGACAGTGCAGCTGTCACGGCTGCGATCTCCGAGAGAGTTACCTCTCCGGATACGCCGATCATTTTGTTGGACTTGCCGTCATAGACGTTAAAGTTATTAATTACCTCGGGTAAAATCATTCAGTGTCACCTCCAACATTGATTAACGCGCCCTTAAGCAGCGATGCATCGTACTCGAAGATGTTCTCGATCGCCTCCGCCGGGGGATAGGGCGTGAGATACTGGTGGAATACGATTTTGCCTGCTTCGAGCTGCTCGACGGGGTTCTCGCTTGCGAGGAATTCGATCCTTGCGCCGGCGCATTTTCCGCCTGCAACAAGCGAGGACAGGAACTGATTCTCATCTTCAAGGATAGATTCAACAAGCCTATAGTTCTCCAAGCTGTCGATCTTGGAGAAATAGACAACGATGAATCTGTTTTCAATCCAACTGAAGAAACGACGGTTGCCGATCCAGCGGTCTTTCGGCTCGGTCGTCGAGGGATACGCCGCTGTATTGTTGCCCCATGTGCGCCATCCGTTCAGGTTGATCACGGTCATAATGCCGTAACCGTTCAGCTCGTTCGCTGTCGCCTGATCGATATAGACCTCCGTTCCGGCTCCATTGCAGATTCCTGAAATATCGATCACCTTGTTCGACGGTGTCAAGCAGGGCACATTGTCGTTATCTGCATCGTAAAACGCGAGAACCGCGCCGACAACTGCAGACATACTGACAACTCTCTGACCGATTTTAGCCTTCGGCCAAACCGCGATTGCGTGAGGCGATACAATGGCCGCCGAGTCCTTCGCTGCCTTGATTGCCGCCGGCACTACTGTGTTTTCAGCGATGTCGATGATGGTTTCAGCAGAGAATGTTCCGTTGACGTCGGTGGTCTTTGCCTGAAGCGCAGCGGCTACCACTGCGGAAGTGCAGCCGGGAGCGATGAGGACAGACGCGTATCTGCCGAACTTGGGATAGATCGAGCGGACGAGCTCGATTCCGGTCATTGCGCCGGTTGTCTGATTATAACCGCCGACGATATCAGAATCGGCAACGCCCGAAGGATTGATCTTCTGGGCTGTGACCGCGATCGTTGCACCTACGTTTTCGGTAAGCGCGGAAATCGTCACCTTGCCATCCTCATCGAATGCAGCGATGTAATCTGTACCGCTTACGAGCGCGGTTTCGTTGCTTGTTGCCACGATGGTGTCAAGCAGGATACCGGTGACCGCGAGCTTCGCCTGACCGTTGGTAACCGTCAAGCTCTCGGTTACCTCTGTTTTGTGTGTCCTCGGGTTGAGGACGTTGATGAATACTACGGGAGCGACGCGCAAGAACTTAAAGTAGGTGTACATCGCCTCGCAGAGGTTGTAGTTCGCGAAGTCTTCAGAATAGCCGAACAGCCTCTGAGCTTCGTCGAACGAATGAACCAACGTAGGCACGTTGGTTACTGCGTAAGGATCCGCAGCGAGATTCACGGGCGCTTTGCCGACTATAACGTGAATGCCGGTTGTATTCTGAACGATGCCCGCCTCGCCGCCTGAAACTTCTTTGATAGAAATTCCGTGCTGATAAGGCATTAATTATTCCTCCTTTATATCGATTTATATGCCGCATAGTAAACGCCACGCTTGAGCAGAATGTCGCGCTGCGCGTTCGGCATTTCATCTAAATCGACGATTAATTTATTGATCAGCGGGTTCGACTCTGCGGCCGCTGTCAAATTTGCGGGCAGGCCGTTGGTGTAAACCTCTCCTTTGGTGGCTACGCCGGGGATGGTAGGGCCGACGTAGGCGCGGGGAGTCACAACGGTCTGCTGCTCTTTCTGTTTCTTTTTCATGAAAGTGAATCCTCCGTGTTTATTTTCGGGATAGCGAAAAACATTTCGAGTGCTCCGAAGAAGAAGGGATATGTGTCATCGTCCGGCATCGCCCAGTGAATCGGGTATTCCTCTGACTGTAATCTCATATACTTCTTTTTCAGTAGCTGATTGCCTTCGAAGCGCTGCCGGATCCTGTCTATGACATTAAGGACATCCTTGTGCCCTTGATTATCGAGTGACTCATCGTAGATTCCTATCGTGAATATCACTCTGGCGGTTTCCGGCTTTGTTGGTGAAGTTGTGCCGCCGTCTTCAACTCTTACTACGATGTATGGAAACGGCTCGGGATCATCCTCACCCTGCGTAACCGGCAGGGCTTGTTCAAAAACAGAAAATTTCTGAAACTCTCCGCTTTCATCTTTGAATTTCCATTCGCTGAAGAGGAGACTTATTTCGTCGCACATATCTGTGAGAAATGTTCCGATTGTCATGATCTGCCTAACCTTTCTATAACTTTTTCGAGCTGAATCCTGACTTCTTCGCCGTATGCGTTATGAACGTCGGTAATTATCAGCTTGAGCACTTTTTCTTCGTTTCCGACCATTTTCGGTACAGATGTAGAAAAAAGCTTCTTAACAGGGAGCCTTTTCTTGGTTCTTCTCTGAACGATCGCGACATGGCCGCTTTTGAACTGAGTAACAAACGCTTTTATTCCGTTCTTTTCGAGAGGCTTGAGCTGACTTGAACTGTAGACTCTCGCTCTTGTTCTGCTTTTGCGGGAATGAGTTGACGGCGGTTTTGCCGGGCTCGTCTTAAACTCGATCAATTCCATCGGTTTGCCGGTCGCCTTGATAACCGCCGTTAAATTCCTTGTAGTCGCTTTCTTGATCGTTACCGCTTTATTGAATCTGCCCTTTTTAACAACGTAGGCTTCCTGCGCTTTCTCGACCATTTTTTCGCGCATTCTCTTGGCGGTGTTGTTTACCGCAGTTTTCAACACTTGAGGTGTCTTGCGCTTCATTTCTCCTAAGCGGTTGGCGACAACGTTTGCCGCGCTTGCATCAAGATAAATATTCGCGCTCATGATCTGATCGCCTCCAACGTGATGGAGTGGATGCCGTCTTCTGAAACAGCATCCACAATTTTATAGCGCTTGCCGTCGAGCTTGAGCATTCGTCCAATATAGGGCAACGGTCCGAACTCTGCCTCCGAGACGTATATGAGCTTTTGCTTCACATAAACGCCCTCGTTACCGAGATTGACATCTCTCATCTGCCGTTCGATGGCTTCGTTTTCGTCTATCTGAACCGTCATCTCTTTATCATCGATGACGTGGATGTCTGAAAACTCATCTTTATTCAAGAACACACCGGTTATGTCTTTACCGATCTGTTCCTTAAACGCGCTCATCAGGGCGTGTCGCTGTTGTCATCGACCTCGGCTTCTGCGCTTGATGCAGGAACGGCCCCGAGCTTAACGTAAACATCGGGATCGGTCGCCGATGATGCCTTGATTGCCCAACCTGCAGGAACGGTTGACTCGCCTGCTGTTGCAGTTGCACCTGTGCCATCAAAATAAACGGTTGCTCCGAGTGCGATTTCCTCGCTCTTGGTGGTTTTTTCGAGGATGAACACACCCTCGGTGATCACAGATCCAAGCGCGCCGGGCTCGATGTCGGTTCCAACGATGCCGATTCTGTTACCGAGAGCGACAACGGTATTCGCTTCGATTTTAGCGTCGGTGCCATTCGAGTAGTCGATTTTTGCACCGAGCTGCCAGTATGTAGCTTTCATTCTGGGTTACCTCCTTTTATTAAAGTGAGCTATTGATTGTCGTGCCGGGGTTCTTGACCGCGCCGCGATAATCCATAACATTGATGCCCCAGTCGAGGAATACATCCCAAACAAGGCCGAGTGTGCCTGCAGGCTCTGTTCTTCTGAGTGTGGGGATTTCCTGACCGTTGAGGTAGTCGACTTCGATGAAGTCGGTGTCTTCTTTATCGCCGACTAACCACCACGGCATTACATTGCCGAAGCCGCCGCAAAGCGCATTGATGGTGGGATCCTCCACAATCTGGAGTTTGTCCTTATATTGGAACAGCGGGTTGACCGCCTGCGTATTGCCGGAGGTGTTGATGGTAGGCGAATTGAGAATGGTGTACATGTCGAACACGTAGCCGCAAGGAACCACGAGGTATGCGGGACGAATGATTGCCGCATCTTCGAATTCATCAAGCTGGGAATTCATAGCGAGGATCATCGCCTTAAGCGAATCTGCCGTGATGCCGCTGCCGTTTGTCACGAGGTTGCCGTGGCTTGAGTGGAACAGGTTCTTTCCGTCATAAATCTTCGGGTTATCAATCAGGATTTTGAATACCTGCTTGTTGATTGTTTTGCGTGCGCTCTTGGCGTACTTGGCAGGGATTCTCGAAACGAATCCGATGTCATCGTTGATGAACGCCTGACGGGTCATGGTGAACTGACGACCGTAGGTCTTGAGCTGACGCTGTGGACGTTTCTTGTCCGAGATCTTATCGGCCTTGAGCTCTCCGTTTTCAGGAACTTCGAGGAACTCGCCGGCGGGGCCGCTCAGGTAATTGTTGTCATGTTTCTTGAAATCGGTGAGCGTGCCCTTCTTTGTGAAAATATCGAAGGTAACGTTCGCGGTCTTATGACCTTCGACGTATGCCTTCTGAATCGCCTGATCCATAATGGTGGGGAACGCTGCCGACGGATTGAACGTGCTCCTCATTACCATTGCGAAGATGTCGTCCGCCGATTTCATCGAAACATTGTATCCGTCTTTTTTGAGCGCCTCTGTCGCAAGCTCCTTGAGGGAAAGGCCTGCGAAATTGCGGGCACCTTCAGCGGCATTTTCCTCGGTGACCACCTGTTCTCTCAAGAGAAGGCCGTCGACGGCTGCTCTGACGAAGCGCTGCTCCTCTGTTTCAATTATCTGTACACCGCCCACATCAGGAACCGAAGCGCCGGCTCTGGGGATAGGTGCGTGCGAGCTTCTCAGCTCGGTGATGATGATCTCCCTTGCGGCATCGATGGTCGTGCCGTTGTCGATCATCTCTCTGACACGTTCGTCGGAAATTCCGAGCTCTGAGCACATTGAGCGGATCTCAGTGATCCTCTGACGCTCTGCAAGCGCGATTGCTGAACGCTGTTCGCTTGTGGGCTCCTGCGGATCAGGAGCGGGATCCTCATTCTGAGGAGCAGGTGCAGGGTTGTTCTCATCTCTCTCAAGCTCTACCTCGATTTCACGGATCTCGGCCTGAATAGAATTGAACTCTGCAACCTCTTCGGGTGTCATTTCTCTGCCTGCGTTCGTGGCACCCTCAACGAGAGCGCGCTGACGAGCAAGCAGTTTCTTGAGTCGTTTCATATCTACTTACCTCCAAGTTTAAGATAGTTTTTATTAAGCTGAATCATATAGCGGAAATTTGCCATTTCTTCAGCTGACTTTTGCCGCGCTTGAGCGGCTTCGATTTCTCTGCCGACTCCGACTGTCGGATCGGCGGGAACTGATACGATTGAGATCTCGTAAGGCTCCCAGTCTGTTGCTACATAGCAAGGTCCTTTGAATCTGCCGTCCGCAGATTTCTTTCCGTCTTTGATCTGCTCGTAGCGGTTAACAATGTAACCAACCGAAACGCCTTTCAACGTCTTGTTTTTGACTTTCTGATAGATCTTCTCTGAAAGCTCATCAGTGTCGAACTCGATTTCCGCTTCGCCTCTGTTGTTCACGTTGCGAACGGATACGATTTTGGCTATAACCGCGTCGCGGTTATGGTTAAACAGAACACAGCCGATATTCTGAAGCCGCTCGAAGTTCGCGGCTCCTTCTTTATGATCCAATATTTCAGGGCCGAACCATCTCTCGTATGGCTCCTCTGAGCTGAAGCTCAGGGTTACGCGCCGGCCGTCTGCCTCGCTTGCCTTGATATCGAGTACGAGCTCTCTTGTCAGTTGTTCGGGCTTGTCACGCTGACGTGTCATCATCTTTTTTGTCGTTTTGCTGAATTTCACTATTTTTTACACCTCCTCCGATTGTAACGCCCAGTTTATCGGCGTACTCGTTTACATCGGCCATATCTTTTATGGCTTGCCGCCAGTCCTTTCCGGTTTCAGCGGCTATATCCTTGAAGGTCTTTTGACCGGTTTCAAGGGCTGTCTTGTTCGCTGTTGCTTCTTTTGCGGGATCTATCCACGGCTTCGGTGCCTTCACCCACGCGTGATCGAAGTATTGCTCCTTGTTATTCCAAAAATCGGGAATCGTGATCGCTCCCGAGAGGACGGCCGAGATCAAGAAAGTTTCATAAATCTCATCCATTACACTCTCGATTGCCTCTCTGTCGTCTGCGAAGGTTTCACCGTCTTCGATGATTCCCTGTCGAGCCGAGCTGTAATTTGACTGACTCATGTCGCGCGATGTTGCCTCGTATGATAAGCCGTTGCCGGCTGCGATCATCCTTTGATGCGTTTTGATGAACGTGGACGCGTCAGCGGCCTGTCCGGTTGGATTGACCACCTGCACTTCGTCGCCTGCGTTCAGTTCATTGATCATGCCAGGAGTGAGCATTTTTCCGTTGTAGCTGTATTTGTTTTCAACGGAAGGACCTCTACCGAGCCCGACTGTCGGGAGTTGTCTTTTGATGAATACCGCAAGGCAGGCATTGATTCTCTCTTTGACCGAGACCGCATTCATGAACTCGTTTGCGTCACGGATACGCTTCATGACCGGCGTCATTTCCGGCATCTCACGACATTGCGAGAATCTGCTTTTTGAAAAATAAAAAATTACATCTTTGGCATCGACATATTGCGGATCGCTCAGAATCTCCATTCCGTCGAGCGAGTATTTGCGAATATAATATCCGACCGGTCTGTTGTCCGGCGTGAGCTCTATTCCTCCGACGACCTTGTTGCCTTTCGTTTTCGGCTGATATTGATTCAGATCGAGCTCATCGACCTCTAACATCTGAAGCTGAAACGGCAACAAACCATAATTCGTGTACCGTTTAAGGAACAGCACGCCTCCGTCGATCTTCTTTCGCTTGACGGCCGTTCTCAAAATCTGATTAAAATTCTGCGTTCCGGTGACATCGCAGTTTCGAGCCTTGCACCATTTTCTCCACAGCTTTTCAATCTGATCGCCGAGTTCTTCATCCTCGATCTGTACCTGCAGCTTCCTTCCGCCGCCGATGATGTTACGTACCCAAGCGGAGATCAGGCTGTTCATCATGTCGCTGTTGCGCTCTAAGTCGCGAGCTCTGTTGCGGACGATGTCGCGGCTGCCGCGATCGAGGAACTCTCCCGAGCCGCCCGACGCTATCCAGTTTGCGTTGATCCGGCTGAAATCGCCGACGTCATAGCTCCCGCGCAATTCTTCGATGACCTGTCTATACGCGGTGCGCTGCGCTCCTAAACGTGGGGAGATCACTGATATCGCACTGTCGATAAATTGTGAAATGCCCATTTTCTTCACCTCCCATCAAAGAAGGCGACAGAAACGCCATCAAGCAGCGAGTTCTTTCCTTCTGTTGCTATTTCCGCAGCGAGGTCTGAACGTAGCTTCCTCAATTCTGTTATGTTGGCGCGTGTCAGAGAACGCGATCCGATTTTATAGGATTGTCCGCCCACAAGGATCGCGTATATCGCTTTGTCGACTTCTTCATATAACTGTTGTTTTGTCATGTTTTCTGTATCCATGCTATAACCAACTTTCGTTTACTCTTATCCACGATTCCTCTTTCGATTCTTCGCGATGCGTTTTTTGGTGATCGGTCTGAAGCTGTTCGGCTTCTTCATCCCTTAAGTGCGCGGTCCTTATTCCGAGCGCATCGGCAGCGGCGAGGCAGTAGACCTCGGTGTCGAGGTAATGGTTATCTGCGTGAGACGTTTTCAGATGCCATTCCTGCTTGACCTTGCCGTTGTTCGTTTTAACATTGATCTTATGCTCTGCGGTCACCTGCTCGGCGTATTCTCTGTCACATCCTGAATAAACCATCCACGAGCCTGATCCGTTCTTCTTTCGCATTCGGCCTGCAATCATGTCTTTATACTTGCCGGTATCGACGATGATCAGTTGCATTCCGTACGCTCTCGAATCGAGTTTGTTGACTTTGGATATCTTATAATGGTTCATCATCGGATTCGATGCACCTTTGACCGGGATTGCCCAGTCTGAATTATCGGCGCAAAAGTCGTATGTCGAATCTGCATCATATCCCGAGTCGATCAAGCAGAGGGAGACGACCATATCTTCGCCGCTCTCTGTCTTGTACGGCGTGTTCATTATCCGCTCGACGTCGCGGAAGCTGAACACCTGCTGATGGAATATATTCTGTGATGTGATGTGATTTCCGAAGGCGCGGATCGAAACGTACAGGCTGTTTTCCTGAACGTCGACTCCGCCTGTGATGATCTTTGCCCATGAGGGAACTATCAGCTCCGGGACTTCCGTCTGTCGATCGAGCACGAGATCGGCGTTCGTTTTCAGCTTTGTATCCTCCCACGGCTCTGCAAGCCACGAGTTGACGAAATTCTGAAACGCCTCAGAATCGTCCTTTGACATCAGGAATGCCTTTGCCACCTCAGCGAAGCGAACGAACGGGCTGTAAAGCGTGTTGAGCCAGAACACGACCTTCCGCGCGAACTGCGTCTTGCGCTCCACGATCTCCCACGTTCCCTGCTGCAGCATTATGTATTTCTGCGAGTCGGTGATGATCGCTCCGCATTCCTGACAGACATACCGGGCACGCTCCGCCCGATCCGCGTATGACATCGACGGATCGTCCGGGAATCGCAGATTTGAAAACTTGAACTCGATTTTCTTCCCGCAATGAGGACAGGGCATCAGGTAGTGTTTTTCTATATCTGCATTTTCCTTTGCTTCCCATATGTGGTTATTCCTGAGAGTAGGCGTTGAAGCGAGGACTATCTTTCTATTGTGAAACGTCTTCGTTCTCTCTCTGGCGAGAGAAACGGGATCAGCCTCTTTTCTCGAAGCGCCCGGGTATTTATCGGTTTCATCCAAGAAAAGGTACTTGATTGGCTTGCTCGCAAGCCCTGACGGAGAATTGGATCCAACAAGACTAAGATACATATCATCGAACTGCATTTCGAGTACGCTTGAATCGTTAACGTGATACCGTTCTTTAAGCGCCGGGCTGTTCGTGATCATCGGCTCTATTCTGTTCTTACTGATCGATTTCGCGAGCTCATCCGTCGGATACACCACCATCGCGGGCGATGGATCCTCGTTGATGACGAAGCCGATCATATTTAGAATCGCTTCGGTTCCGCCCACCTGCGTAGGCTTTACGAAGATGATTTCTTCGGTTTCGTAGTTGTTGAACTCATCCATCAAGCCTTTTAGGTAAGGCGTGGATGAATTTCTCCACGGTCCCGGCCGAGCTGTCGTCTTAGCGTCGAGCTGTCTGTACTTTTCCGCCCACTCGGATACCGTGATATTCTCGGGAGGGGTTAAAGCCTTTAGTGCTCTGATTATGTAATCAGGAGCACTAAACCTTCTTGTTTTTAGCGTTGGTTTTCTTTTTCTTGCCAACGGCCGCTTCTCCCTCTATGGTTTCGCTGTTCCCTGCGACAACGAAGTTGTTAAGCAGTGCTATTATGTCAGTATTCAGCTCTGATTCAACCGCACGCAGCTCAACGGGATCGTCGCATACGCTCGTCAGTCTGACCGACAGCTTACTGGGAATACTGAGCAGAAATTTCTTCACGACCGTGAAGAAGCGCCTATAATCTTCTTCGACTTTATCCACTCCGATATACTTACCGCTTGCTATCGCGTTTTGAATGGCTTTGTACTCACCTTGCAACTCTTTGAGCGCGATATCCTTTTCGAGCTTTTCTCTTTTCAGCTCGTTCTCCGCTTCGCTGTGGCTTTTGCCGTATGCTTTATCGGAGAGATATTTGACATATCGCTGAATGGTCGGCACGAGGTCGTATCTTCGCCCGCTCAATGTTTCGACTGTCGGAAGAACGCCTTCCTGCGTCAGCTGCTGTATCCTGCGGACGGTCAGCTGAAACAACTGAGCTATTACATCAACTTTGTAGTATGTGCTTTTTTCGGTTGAAAGTTTTCCATCTGACATTGGTAACACCACCCCCCCCCGAACGAGCACTCCGCTGTCAGTTATGTAATCGGTTATCATTCTATTTTGACCGCTTTCTCTCCGGTGAATTCTTCCCAACGCTTGACGATGACGTCGCAGAAACGTTCATCGAGCTCCATGAGGAAGGCTCGGCGTTTCAGCTGCTCTGCCGCTATCAGCGTGGATCCGGATCCGCCGAACAGGTCAACAACGAGGTCGTTGACTCGGGATGAGTTTCTCATAAGTCTGCCGACGAGTGTAACCGGTTTCATGGTCGGATGGTAATCTGACCGCATGGGTTTCTTCTCATATAAAACGGTTGTTTTGTCTTTCAGGTCGCGGTATAATTCATCTACCAGTGCGAGGAGCTCTTGCTTACTCATCTTCTTGTAGTCGACTTCATCCTCAATGATGACAGTGCTCTGGGTGCGATCGTTGGTGAAGTAGTGCGCGGCTCCTTCCTTCCATCCGTATAGAATCGGCTCATGCTGCCATTGGTAGTCTTGACGGCCGAGAACGATTCTGTTTTTCTCCCAGATCAAAACCTGCGCGAGCTTTAGCCCTGCGTCGACCATAGCGGAGCGGAAATTGATGCCTTCCATGTCGGCGTGAAATATATAAACCGCCGCGCCCGGCCGCATTATATCTTCCATCACGCTGAACGCGCCGAAAAGGAAATTATAAAACTCTGAATCTCCCATTTTGTCATTCTTGATGTCCGGTCGTAGGGGTTGTCGATTTGCCTTGTTCAGGAACTTTGTTTTTTCGCCGTAATCGACATTATACGGCGGATCGGTGATCACCAGATCGGCGCGGCTGCCGTCCATCAGCTCCGCGACGTCGCTCAGATCCAACGAATCACCGCACATCAGGCGGTGATTTCCGAGGATATAAATGTCGCCGCGCTTTGTATTTGGCTGCTCGATGTTCTCGTATGCGCTCTCGGCGTCGAAGTCGTCGTCCTCGGTGGTTTCGGGAACTTCAAGATCCGCAATCAGATCATCAAGCTCTTTTTCTCCGAAGCCGGTTATCGTGAAGTCGTAATTGTCGAGCTTCAGATCCTTGAGTAGGTCTTTGAGTTTTTCCTCATCCCACTCGCCGGAGATCTTGTTCAGCGCTACGTTGAGGGCTCGTTCTTCGTTTTCATCGAGGTCGAGCTTTACGACGTCTATTTCGTCGTAGCCTAATTCTTGAAGTATAAAAAAACGCTGATGACCACCTATGATGGTGCCGTCAGCGTTTATAATGATCGGATCAATGTAGCCGAAGGTCTGTATTGACCGTTTCAGCTTTTCGTATTCTGCGTCTCCCGGCCTGAGCCTGACGCGCGGATTATATTCCGCCGGGTTCAGCTCCGAGATCCTAACTTTCTCGATTTGCATTTTGATTCTCCTTTTGATATGGTTTCCAGTTTTCGGGTGAGCCGTTGAACGGCTTGATGTCATCAAAATATGATTTATAAAAATCTGCCACCGACGTGTTGCAGATGATCACCGTGTTTTCTGTTCGTGGGTTCGTGTTAACGTTTGCGGACGACAGGATCGCGCAGTCGAATCGCTCTCCGTAGCAGAGCATTACCTTTGAATGATTGCGGAAGACGCCACACCTGCCTCCGGTTTTCTGCGATATCTCGGTAAGATCGCGCGTACATTCCGCATAGCTTGCCTTTGCGATCTCTCCGACGTAGAAGTCGATTCTATCAATCAGCTTTTTATCGATCCACGTTCCGATCTCCCGCGCATCCTCGACTCCGAAGCACCAAGTGGAGATTAGGCAATAATTGAGCCGCTGCTGTCGCAGGACGTGCTTTAGGAATGTGAGGCTGTCGATGTCGCCTCCCGAAATGAAACAATAAAAATCGCCCTGCTTATAATGCCATTCCGCTGTATCGAGCATTGTTTTCTCTGAAAAGAAGCGGCGCTTCTCGAACATCTTTTGCCCGCGCTCGGTATGGCAGCGAGCGCGTTGCTGCTTTGGCTTCTCGGTAGGTTCTTCTTTGGGAGGGTCGTCGCTGCTCAATAATTCGGTTAAATCTATGTTAATATCAATTTTATCGCTACTCATATCGCTACCTCGCGACTTTTCAAAAGGGCGCGCAGAAAAACAGGGGGTTAATTATGGAAATATTGAAAGGAGAATCAATGAAAACTACAACAGCGTGATGTATTTGTCGGCGGATCTGCGCGCCCTGCGGTACTGGTATAGTGATGGGTGCGTAACGAAATGCAAAAATTTTTTCATTTTTTATGCGATTTTTCGCCGGACCTTCCTCGCCCCGCTTTGGGCCCTCCCGCCGAGTAGTACCTACGGTTCCGTCTGGTTGCTCGGCCGATGGGGGAGCTTTACCTCCCGTCATTCCTCTGAAGGATTAACGATTTGACGCTCAACTTGAATAAATAAAATAATTTATTAACAATTTCCATCTGAAAATCAATAATTAATAATCAAACAATGAATTTATTTTATTATTTGATTCATGAATGTCTGAGGCGTGGCGTGTGCCCCTGCTTGCGTTCTCCTATGCGTGCGTGTCTTTATCAATCACGATTATTATTCTGTTCGTGCTTTTGTTACAAAGCTATACCCCTGCTGAGGGGCTACCTTCAAGCAGGGGCATTTTATAGGAGGATGAAAAACCGATACGTTTATTCCGTGCGCTTCATTACAAATACATTTTATCAACTATTGACTGTCCTGTAAAGTCCAAAACAGTCCAAAAGTGTCCGAGTTTTTGCGGATAAAGAAAAAATGCGCTTTCCCATCTGAATGTGAGCTGTTCTGTGTTTGGCTGTGGTTCTTACCACTTTTATGAAACCGTTAGTGGTAAGGTTATAAACCGCATAGCTATGCGCTTTTCGGGGTGTTTTTACCTACCTTACCACTTTTGTTTTTATATACCCACCCTTTTCTTTAAACGTACATTTAAATTGCACAAATGTACACTTTTCTATAATAATAATAATTATATTTAAAAAAGTGGTAAGAGTGGTAAGGTTTAATTAAAAACGGCTTGTTTATGCGGTTTTTCTACTTACCACTTTCCTTACCCAACCTAACCACTCTAACCGCTTTTTCTCAAGAAAACGGCTCTTTTCGATTATTTCTCGAAAAATGTTCAACTTTTCAGAAAATCAAATGTTCATTTTGGATCAAAAAAAGAGGAGCGATTTCTCACTCCTCTATAAGTTCAATGTCTTCAAGCGCTACGATGTAAAGCGTTCGGGTTCTCCGGTCGTGGATCTCCGCCTGATAGAACGGGGCTTTAGGATTTCCGTACTGATCAACCTTGCGCCGGATCGTCGCTCCGGCAAACACAAACGCCTTGTCTTTTAGTTCGGGATGTCCGCTGCCGGTATATCTCACGGATCTATTCAGATTCGCGATGACGTTGTTAGGCTTCACTGTCCTTCAGCTCCTTCTCGTATCGTTTGAGGGTTTTGATTATTTTTTGCGATTTTAGGAGCTCTTTAATTCCTTTATCGCACAACGAGTAGAATGTTGATCGGGAGATATAGCGTGTCTTGCAAATGTACGGCACTTTCTTATCTTGAAGATATCTCAATTCGAGAACGGCCCTTTCGTCGCTTTCGAGCGGCAGGAAATCAAAAACGTCGAGTATTTCCGAAAGCAACACAGAGAGCTGCGCTTTCTGCGCGATGATCCTTTCGTCTGTTTCTACGATCCTCAGAGCGAACTCGGCAGCTCCGCCGCTGACACTGTTGGTCTGAACTCGGGGCGATGATCCGTCGCTCGGGCTCTTGGGGCTACCGGCATCACGCTCGATTTGTCGCCGGAGCGCTTCGAGCTCTTTGATTCTGCTCCGTGCTTTATTGTATCGGCTGAGGTATCGTTTTAATAATTCTTTTCTACTCATAGCTTTTTCCTTGATCCGGATCGTCAAAATTCTTGATTATCTGCGCGACTTCCGCCGTTGTGCAAACGATATGTGCTACGGCTCCCGCTTTTCTCATTTTGGTTATTGTATTCTTCTGTATCTCCGAAGCCTTGCCGAGAAACGGCCGCTTTACTTCAAACGTGAAATACTGACCATTTTTGACCATAGCGATGTCCGGCAGACCGTTGTATGATGAATATATGCCGTTCGCCTGTTTCCACACGACCGCCTGCGGATACGTGCGTTTCAAAAATGCGATTATTTTCTTTTGGAAATATGATTCGAGTGGCACGTTCTTTCGTGCCCAGTTTAGAGCCTCCGTCTTGGAGCTGAAACCGAGAACGGTCTGCAGCTCCTCAAGGGTTCGGCAGGCTTCGTATTTTTTATCCCACATTGTCAAAATCGCCCGATTTCGGCGGCGCAGGTTTATTATCCTGCTTGTCTTCCATCATCTTCGATGCAATCATATCAGCGACATGAAGGGCGAAGGCAAGCGGGTATTTTTCGAACGCCTGATTGACCGCACTATAAAGCTCTTTCGGTTCATAGGCTCCCATGTGCCATCTGATCGCGTATCTCTCTGCGTTGTTGAGGCGGATGTACGATTCTACCATCATCACGGATTTTTCTCCGTGGCCATAGGGGATGGAATCCTCGATCAAATAGAACGGCACCTTCTCCCACTGGCCAGTCTGCTCGTTCTTTACGTTTCTTGTCGTCTTCTTATAATACATCGTTTTGCAGATGTCGTGAAAAAGAGCGACGATCGCGATTGACTGATCATCGTGCTTGGCGAGCGCCGCTTTGAACGGATCCGCACTTCTGAGCTGTACGAGCGCGTCGTATACGTTCAGGCTGTGCTGAAGCAGACCGCCCTCACAGGCAAGGTGAAATTTAGTTGACGCGGGCGCTGTGTAGAAGTCACTTTTTTCTTCGATAAACTTCATCAGCTTGTCGATTCCCGGTCTGTTGATTGTTGATACGATTGAGCGGAACCGCTCGATGTTTTTGTTGTTGTCCATTATGATTCTCCTTTGTTATGTGTTTTGCCTGCCCGCACACAGGCGGGCAGGATTTTTTGATTATTGATTAAATGCAGAAGCCGAAGCAAACTCCGCCAGCAGTGGCGGCGTTGTTCGAATAAGGGATGTTGCCATTGGTGTTGACGCTCTCGAAAAGAGGAGTATGCGATGCCGTAGCTGAACGGAGCCAATACCACCATGTACCGTGGTCGCCGCACTCTTTGACACGGCTCTTTTCGGTATTGTATAAGTCGAAATGAACATCGTCGATGTCGACGGGGGTGTCCGCTTCCTCGTCCATTTCTGTCAATGACGGCACCCAGAGCGGATCCGGACCGCCTGTCGGCTCGATAATCTCGCCATCCTGCATCTGACGAATGCTGCGGGGAATAATGAGGGCGAGGAGCTCATCCGGGAACAAGGGGACGATGTCCTCTTTGATATGACGGCGCATATCGGTAGCGTTGTAGCCTCCTTCGTTTGTCCACTTCTTATTCATATGATGCTCTCCGTAACAATCCGCGATCACGAAGATGTTGGTCGCTCCGTATGCGTGCTTGTGCGCGAGCTCGAATGTCACCTCGTCGCCGTTCTTCAAGTCGAACGTTACTCTGGTTCCGAGCGGAAGCGCATCGTCCTTGAGTAAGTCGTATGAATTAAATGTGTTGATGATCGGTGTTACTATTGTTTTCTTCATTCTGATTCTCCTTTTGTTTAATACGTTTGATAAGGTTTTTTAATAAGGAATTGGAAATCCTAATAAATTATACCGTTTTCCCGGGTACCAATACGGATCAGGGGAGCGGATCCAATAATTTTTAGCTTCTCTATTCACTCCCAATGTATTGCATATGCGGTATTCTCTGACGCTTTTAGCTATTCTTACAGCCTCGTTTCGTTGAATGCCTGAGCTCATTAGAAGCTTTATGAATCTTTTCCTTGTCATTTTTCATTCCTCCGAGCACTAATCGATGCCATTACTCGCTCACCTCCGCTCCGATGATTGTAGGTTCATCAATTAAATCTCCGCTATACTGATAAGCGTCCGCGTCAATCAGTCTGCCGTGAGGAGTGGGAACTTCTTCGACTGCATACGAATGAATTGTGTTAGGGTCAAAATGTGTACCTGTGCAAAAAATAGCTTTACCGTCCTTGCCAACCTCTATCCAACCGGGCACCCATAAATGCTCTTCATTTTCGTCAAGTTTAGGCATATCCAGACCTTTAATCAGTAGGCTCATTCTCCCACCTCCAACAGCTCGGGATTGTCGTGGATGTTGCCGATGATTTCAACTTCGTCCATATAAACGGATTTATCTATTGCTAACCTGGGCACACCGTCCCATAATGCTGCTGTAGTTTTACAACCCTCATTAGTAGAGGTAGCACAAAACTTTCCGCCATCAAAAACAACCGTTTCCACAAAAACAGCTTTTGGGGCATTAGCATAATGGGTTTTAACAATATCCCCCTCAAAAATCTTCTTGCCGTTCTTATCGGTCAAGCCTGTGTATTGTCCGACGGTTCTTGAATCAACAAGATAAGCATTTTTTGCAAACAAATCCTTTTCATTTTCAAGGATATATCCGTAATTGTATGTGCTTTTCACATAAGGCTCAGCGGCATAATATCCTTCAATCCACTCGCCGTTGTCAATTCGCTTACCTCTGAATAAAATTTCTCTCATTCGTTGTTACCCTTCTTTCCGAAAACTGTTATTCTGTCCGTCTTAATCTCGCCTACAAGCTTATTGTCCCGGCTCGCGAGCGCCTTTTTGAAATACGCGCTTGCTTTTCTGACTGCCTCCTCCTCGGTCCGAGCGCTGACGTGCAGCGACCTGTGCCGCCGGACTATCGCTTTTGCTGATAGATCAACTACATATCGTGCCATTTTCCACCTCCTGAATATCGAGTATCACCTTTTCCTCTCGTTCTTCGCCGCCTGCAATATCCTCAACGACGACTATCTTATCCTCTTGCCCGAGGCTGTATTCTTCGCTTTTTATTTGAATGTCCTTCGACGCGTTGAACAGCGCCATCGCCACTACGCCGATGAAGCCTCCTATAAATACTCCAATCACGATTCCTATCCAGATCATTTCTTTGTTTCGCCTCCTTGTTTCCTCGCTCCCATGATCCTTTTATATGTATCGGTTTCCATCGCGGGTGTATCGCGATGCGAATTGAACGGCATATTGAAGAATCCGCAGGCGTTGAACATCGGGCTCCAGTCCGTTTCGTATGTGTTTGTCACACCATAGGCCAAGCACTTATATGTCCATTTTCCGTCATCGCGTTCCCGCTTTTGGCAGTTGCGGCAGCCGCCGCAAAAAACGCCCGGGGAGTGTTCTCCATAACGCGCATACATCACATCGCGTTTACTTCTTTTCCTTTTTCTTTTCATGAGGTTTCTCCTTGTAGTTAATTGAACGGCAGATCGTCGTCTGTTCCGGGCGTTAAATATGCCGCCGCTTTATCTTCATCCATCAATGGATCTACCGTTGTCGCTATTTTGTATAAATAGAATTCGACAAATCGGCAGGCTTTATCGTTGAACCAACTGACATTTGAATAACGCGTTTTCCCGGTCTTGTCTTTCGCTGCCGAGATCAGCTCTTTATCCGCAAGGAAGCGGAGTGTTTTTCGCGGCGAGTATCCGGCACGTTTCAGCGCGTCGTTGAGGATTGACGGGAAGATGTAAACTATGCCGTTATTCATCTTGCCGAAGCACGTTCCCATTACTTTCTCACCGAATTGCTCTTTATTGCTCAGGATCCAGTCCGTGATGAATTGTTTAGCCGATTCGTTGACATCGACGCTTCCGGAGGCGAGCTGCTCATCGAGAATAGATTTTGCCATTTGGAGCGATCGCTCCACGCTGCTCTGATCGACTTCGTTTTCGCCTTTGAATATCCACGAATCAATTAGGCTATCAGCGAGAGCGATCGTGGCGAGGTCGGCGGCGTGAGAGCTGCCAAGTTCGCCCGCGAGGGCTGTGACTTTGTCGCAAATGTCCTTGAACAACTCATTGAGTTGGTCTTTCGGCATTTTCACCAACTGTTTCACAAACTCGGGCCCCGCGATCCCGCATTGATTCTCGACGCCTTGATGCATTTTTCGCGCTTCATCCTGATTTTTGAAAGGGCCGCCGTAGATCTCAACGGTTCTGGTGCTGACGCCCGCTTGTGTGGTATCGAGTGCGATCGGTTCTTCGCCTGTCATCAGTGCCACTGTCTTCCACTTGCTGATTGATTGAAGGCCGCCCGATTTAGTACCTCGGCCTTTTCCGATCTCTGAACTAAGCATATAGATGAATTTTTCGAGCTGATTCTGATTGTTGTTTCCGGCGAGCTGTCGTTCATCGACTCCGAGCGGCAGGTCGCTGAAGAATTCCGCTGTGTGCTCAAGCGCTACTTGAGTGATGTTGAAATTCACCATAAGATCCTGCGGTACTCCCCAAGCCGACAACGCCGCCTTGAGCGCCGCTGTTTTGCCGCCCTTTGAGTCGCCCCAGTTGTAGACTATGAATGTCCGCACCTTGATCAGCTTTAGCAGGGGAGCCGCGAAGCCTGAAGCGAGGATGAATCTGAACTTATCGTTCGAGCGCTGCGGCTCCATCAGTGCCTTCCATTCTTCGAGCGAGCCGCGCTGTTCGAAGCCCGACGCTCTTGCTTTGAGCGATGCGTCGATATCGAGTACGATGCTTCCGTCCGCGGCTCCGGGCAGGAATTGATCCTCGCTCTGCCATCCGAAGGTTGAAGTCGTCATGCACTTATCGATCAGATCCATATTTTCTGCTTCGAGGGCTTGCAAGAATCCGACGATCTTCTTCGCGTTCTCCGACGTCACTGTACAGCCAAGATCCGCGAGCGCCGTGACGTTTTTACTCTGAAACACTGTTGATCGCGGAAAGATGGCGCTTGTCCATTTTCCGTCACGCTTGAAGGCGATCTCGATCTTTTCGCTGTATTCCTTGATTGATTGTAACCGGCGGGTTATGATGATCGGCGTTCGGCATACAAGGGTTTTTATGCCGTCGGCATTAACCGAATAAATGCCTGTGTCGTCATAGCTCCAATGGTTCGGCTGTCTGAGCGCGAGCGGCGCGTCCGATATGCTGTTCGGCACTTCGTCCTTGATATTGTCGATGTCGACCTCCTCGGCGTTTTCGAGCGCTGTGTTGATCATCCGCTTGGCATCGTCTTTTCCGTGCGCGATATAAAGGTCCGACGGATCTTTGACTCCGAATTGCTCGCAGCTCCATCTATAAACCTTCCCGATAAATCCTCCGGCTTTGAGCTTCTTACACATTTCCTTGAAAAACGTCTGACCGCCTCTGTCCGGCTCTACATGGATGTAGATCTTCAGGTCTTGGAGCTTATCGGTGAACTCGGATCTGAACAAGTTAGCGCCTGCTATTCCGAGAGCGGAGAAGCCGAGGTACCATAGCGTTTGGGTGTCGCTTTCGCCTTCAACGAATACCGCGTATCCGACTTTCTGAATACTCGGCATCCGCCAGAGGCCGTACATTATGATCTTCCCTGATGATCCCGCCTTCCACCGGAACTCTTTATTCGCGTATCGCTTTCGATATGTGACGAGATTGCCATCTTCATCGTAGTATGGCTCCTTGAGGAATGTAACGCCCGAGCGCCTGTCCTTTTCGGTTTCGAGCCGGCAAGTTTCGCTCAACCATTCCTCCGGGATCCGTTTATTAAAGCTGTACTCCGTGAGTGTGAACGGCTGCGTGCCTTCCTTCTTGGGCTTCTCTTTGCGATGAGGCTTGAAGTCATCACTCTCGATATGGTACTTTTCGCAAATGGCCTTATATGCGTCTTTGGTGCTTAGATTATTCATAGCGGCGTAGAATGATACGAAGTTTCCGCTTTCGCCGCAAGCGAAACAAGTGTATTGACCGGTCTTGAGCTTGACGGTAAAACTTGCGTTCTTATCGTCGTGAAACGGACACAGCGATGTTAATCTGTCGCCGCTGACCTTGACCTTTTTAAGGTGAATTCTGTATTCACTTTCGTAGTCGATTGACTGATCTATGTTCTTTTCGGAAACGTTCATATCATTTCACCACCTTTTAGGGGGGGTACAGCGACAACGGGGTGCGTCGCCGCTGTTTGTCCTATCATGCGAAAGGGTTTTCTTCTACGTCAATGAAATCGAATTCATCATTGACCGGGGGGGCCTCTGTCGGTGCAGGGGGTTCTTCATGAACCGGCTGCGGAAGTGCCGGCATTGGCGCGGGCGCATTGCTCGGCTCCGCGTACTCCGATTCAGCCGGAGGAGCCATATTGTAATCGCTCGCGCAGATCGGTGCTTCAGCGGCCACGATGTTCTTTATGAAGTTGCCGATATTTACCGCATCGGCTATCTGCTTATCGCTCAAATCGCCGGCTCTCTCGAAGACCGCCTTTGCGTAGTTCATTCCGCTTTGGCTTTTTTCCTTCTTGAGAGAAATTTTCGTTATAACCTGATTGCATTTTTTGCCCTTCATCAGGAGCTTCTTTGAAACATAATTCTTGAAGCTGCGCAGTGAAGTCGGCGGGAGCGATACAATCAGCGGCACCGGGTTACCATCTCTGGCGATGAACAATCTGTGGATGTTCTTACACGCTTTGGTGTTCCCAGTCGCCGAGCCAAACTGATTGAACGGGCAATCAGCGCAAGCGATAACCTCACCGGTCTGAATATTCAAACCCGTTTTTCCATTTTGAGAGCTGCACACTGGCGGTTCCTGCGATCCTTCGTATGCGCGTTCCCACCGGGAATTCATAGAATGGTGGTGGACGATTACGCCTGTAATTGAATCGGCGTTGACTGTTTCGTCTTCATCATCCTCGTCGGATATCTCGAATTGAGTTCCGCCGGAGCCGGGGAACTTCGCTCTGTCGAGCGGTACCGTACCGAGGCCGTCGAGCTCCTCGCTGATGTCTTCGGCAGTCACAGTTGTGTCGATTGCTTCGATTTGGAACTTTGCCGCGTCAATAGCGGCGAGCTCTGTGTTTTTCTTTGCAGGCATTATTTATTCCTCTCTTTCAGTATTTTCTGTTTCATCCCACTCGAGGTTGTCTGCGTATTCCTCGAGAGGAGTGATGTTGTTTTCCTCATCATCCGCAGCGGCTTCGTAGATGTTTACGATCATTCTGTTACAAGTCGCAGCGAATAATGTTGTCTGTTTGGACAGGGTGCAGGTTGTGCCGTGCATCGACGATATGGCATCGATTACCTGCGAAGGCGGAACGTCGCCATCGAGGGTGTTGAGCAGGCTGCCGAGATCGCTTTTTAATGCTTTGAGCGTCTGATTGATTCTTGCAAAGTTTTCAGCGGCAATTCCATATGCTTCGTGCTTGCTCCGGGTTACGAGACCGCTGAGGAGCTCGGTTGAAGCCTGTGAAATCGTTTCCTCAATATCGGAGTTGAATTTTGTCAATTCTTCAGAATCGAGATTTATAGATAATTGTTCGCTTGTCATTTCTCTACCTTCTTTCTTTTCGTCTGGCGATGTCGAGTGTTTCATACGTGTTGATCGCGGGAGCGAGCGCCTCCGGGAGCTCGTCGTTTTCATCGACGTAGTTTGCGAGGCTACTCTGCAGTGATCTCGGGTTGACTGTTTCGACGATCAGGTCACCGAATCCCGCTGCTCTGAGCGCCTCGTGGAAGTCGATGCCTTCCGCCTGAAGGTCTGCTTCCGATTTCTTACTGTATCGTGTTTTCTCCTGAAGCGTGAACTTGAAACCACACCTTGAGATGCTCGTCATTTCGTTGTCAATCATCTGATCGGCGAGCTCCTGCTTGAGCTGCTCGATCTGCTTGTTGTTGGCTTTGGTCTGATCAGCGAGCTCGTCCTTCAATGTTAGTGCTTCATTGAGCTTATCTGTTAATTCAAAAATATCCATTTGATTCTCCTTTTAAAAATAAATCTGCCAGTTGTCTACGATCGTCTTTGCGAGATCCTCTTTTCTCTGCAGCGCCTTGAGCACAATCTGATCGATGGTCTTCTTGACCGTCAGATGGATGTATGTGCAGACATTGCGCTGTCCGATCCTGTGGATCCGGGCGAGGCTCTGCGAGTATGCTGCGTAATTGAAATTGACCGAATAATAAACGCAAGTGTCAGCGGCGGTCAGCGTGATGCCGAGGCCGGCGGTGTCGATCTGCGCGAGGAACACCTTTGTGTCCGGATTGGTTTGAAAATCCTGCACGATCGCTCCGCGCTGATTAAGCGGGATGTCGCCGTAGATCTGTCCAAAACCGATTTTTTTCTTTGTCAGAAGTTTCGATATCAGGTCGATCTCTGCTCTGAATCGCGCGAATACTACGAGTTTCTTCCCGGTTCCGATGACGTAGTCGTCGATGATATCCTCGAGCGCGTTGATCTTACCGCTCGATATCTGCTGCGGCTTATCGCTGTCGTCGGTGATCAGGAATCCGCCTGTCATCTGTTGAAGCCTTAGCATTTTAGTGAGTACGGTCGATGCCGTGATGGTCTGACCGTTGGCGAGCTCGGCCGCCGATTCGCGTCTGATCTTATCGTATAGCTTTCGCTCTTTCGGTGTGAACTCGATGTATCGTGTTTCGAAGGTCTGCTCCGGCAGATCGAGCGCTTCTTCTTTGGTTACTCGGTATGCGATGCTGTGCTCTTTCTTCGTCAATCCTTCAAGATCGCGGTATGCGATGATATTCTTGTTATTAAATCCGCCCATCACGCAGTAGTGATTCTTGAATTTATAAAAATTCTTCCCGAATACCGTAGGATCAAGGAACCGGTATTGACTGTATAGATCGAGCGCGTTGTTTTGCACTGGGGTTCCGCTCAAGATCATCTTGTACGGCGTTTGATCGCCGAGCTGATGCATTGCTTTGCTCTGTTCCGTGTCGAACGTCTTGATCCTCTGGCTTTCATCGGCGATTATCAGATCGGGGCGAAATTCCATCAGAGCGTTGAATATACCCTCACGCCATGTGCTCTCATAGTTGATCACCGCTACCCGGAGCGCCTGCAGCGGAAACGCGTGCAGGTCGTCGAGCTGCTTGAGCCGCTGCTTCTTCGTGCCGAGCATTACTTTTACGATATGCGGAAATTCCGCGAACTCATCAAACTCTTTAGGCCATACCGAACACACTGATGTCGGGGCGACGATCAGGGCCCGCTTGATCCTGTTTGCTTTGTACAAAGCTCCCGCTGTTGCGATCGCAGTTAGTGTTTTGCCGCAGCCCATGTCATTCAAACAGGAAGCCGAAGCCTTTTCCTGCCATATTGTATCAGCCCCCTTTCATTTACTGTATTGATCATTCCAGCCACCTCGGAGGAATTAGTTTCTGACCGCATCGGTGGCAGTAGCTGTGATGATTATTCGTCACTCTGTGGTGGCAAGTCGGGCAGATTGCGGTTTTATTTGTCCGCGTGATCCGCTTCGGTTTAAATTGCTTGTCGAGCGCCTCGGAGATCAGCTTTGCCGCGTCTTTGAGTTCTTCGAGATCGTCTGACTCTGCGTCGATCCGGTTAAGTGCTGACAGCTGCTCCTCGTATGCCTGCTTCATTTCTGCTTTGATGGAAATTATCAGAGCGGCGAGAATGCTGTCCGTGCTGTTCTTGACAGAAACTTTCATTTTGACTGTGTTCATTTTGCTTTTACCTCTACCAAGTCGAACGCGATGAGCGCCATGTTATATCCTCGGATCTGATGTTGGAACAGATTGGCCTTGACCGGCGGCTCAATCAGCGGCTTGACGTTCTCGGTCTTCCGCATTCTGTTTATAGCGTCTTGCTTTGCATTGAGCCGCTGCCGTATAGCCTCGGCGGGAGCCGGCAGCGTTATGAGCTGACTCAATTTCGTTAACAGCTCTAAATCACAAGGACCGACGAGCGTCGGTGGCCGCGTTTTAGTCGCTTTGTGGTAGCTGACCTTATTCCAAGCCATAATGACGTTGTATTGGAGCTGCGTCCATCCCGCGAGGATGATGTCGCCGTTTTTTATTGCCATTTTCATTCTTGGTATTGCTTTCCTCTCTTTCTTGTTGTATAATCGAGTTGAGATATTTTTCTCTGAGTCACTGTAGGGGTGCTGCCCTCAGTGGCTCTTTTCTATGTGCTTTTTCTTTTCACCGGTTCTCACCTCCTTTCAGCGGTTCATATAAAACGGACCCTCGACGGCTTCTTCACTGCCGACAACGGCGAGACACACCGCGCTGATCACTTTAGGCGGGTTTGTGTTTCTCGGCCCCATCGGTGGTCTGTAGTCCGGGTTCGGATTAACTGTTTTCGGTCTTCTCGCCTTGTGCGGCTTCCTGCGCTCCTGCAGCTCTGCTCTGAGGTCAAGAATGACTCGCTCAAGGTGATCGGTGCTCATGTTGATGTCGTAGGTGAAAGTGCCGTGATTGGATCCTTTAACCTTCTTGTAAGTGATATTGATTTTTTCCTTCATTTTCATATCCTTCTTTCTATATCCGAAAAGCCGAGAAGCCAGTCGGATGAAATTCTGTGTTTTTTACAAATCCGCATTAGGTATTCGAACGTCGGCACGACATCGCCTGACTCCCATTTTGAAATCATACCTTGCCGTGCGCCTATGCTTTCGGCGAATGCCTTCTGCGACATGAACTTTGTTTTCCGCAAATGCGCGAGCCTTGCCGAGAACTCTCTCGGTACTACTGGTTTTTCTCTCATTGTCCTCCTCTCTGTTGTGTAATGGATACATCCTTCGGCCGGGCAGTTTCTTTTCTGGCCTGTATCTAATAAGTAGTGGCAGGCCATAGTTGAGAAGTTTTTCGCCGCCAACGGCCGCCGGTGAGCGCAACGCTTGCCATTGCGAACACAAGCGTTTCCTGATTTGTCGAGATCCATCACTGCCTCCTATGCCGCGCTTTTGCTGACAAGGACCTCTATTGAGATCCTGCACCATCGCGCTATCAGCATTAATTCACTGACCTTGAAATAGCGCGGCTGTTTTACTCTGCGATTAACGGCGGGCTCGGAAAGTCCGAGGATCCTGCCGAGGTCGCTCTTTTGATATCCCTTGAGGGATAGCTGATACATAATGTTTGAAATAAGCAAGCGCTCGAAGGAATCCTCGGGCTTGCAGATCTTTGTTCTGGGCATCGCTGTCCTCCCCTTTAACCAAAAAGGTACTCAAGCCGTAAGCTCGGAAAATATGAATCTCTGATTTTAACCGCTTCGGGATATGTGAAATCAGAATCGCCGCTTAGTTTATTCCTGACGGTTCGCTCGGAAACATCTAAGAGTCTTTGAATGTCGGCGATTGTAACCCCGAATCTTTTCATTTCGGCGATAAGGTTTTTCATTCGTTTCACCTCTCTTTCTGAATTTTAATAATTGCTTAATTCGGCAATTCCTTTATTATAATATATCCTAATTCGGCAAATGTCAAGTGTTTTTATGAAAAATATTTCCGATTTCAGCAAATTTATATTGACTTTTATTCTTAATTCTGCTAATATCAAATTGAGAGGTGATTTATATGTTATGGCTCGAAAAGCTAAACCAAATGAAAAAGGCTTCACAAAAAACGTCGCAACAAATCGCCGATGAGACGGGTATTCCGAAAAGCACAATCGACAAGCTGTTCTCCGGAAAAACTCAAAAGCCATATCTGAATACGATGCGTCTTGTCGTTCATGCTATGGGCTACACTCTTGATGATTTGGACGATGCGCCTAAACCTAAAAATATCCAAATTGATATCAGCAAGGAAAAATTAATAAACGATTTCGACTCGCTTAATGACGAAGGGAAGAAGATGCTGCTCAAATATTCCAGTATGTTAGTGGCCTCTGGCGAGTACGATATCGATCCGCTTCAAAACAAAAAACGCGCCTAAAAAAGGCACGATCATTCAAATAAGCGATTATCTGAGGAGGAAAAGATGAAATCAACAAAATTTCTGTGTATTGCGATCCTGATTATTGCCGTTTTCTTTTCCGGCTGCGGGGGCGGCGGCAAACCCGACGATCTTTCTGACGAGAGCTATAAACTGGTAGAGGACATGATTTGGATCGGGAATATGTATCTAAATGGTAACTATGATTCAAAACTGGCCGCAGAAAGTGTTTATTATAAAATCGAAGATTTCCGGGATGTCGAGGAGCCTGTTTCGCCAAGCAACACCCGCGTTACGCTGCTATTCCAGACCGATGCGCTTTATCAAGGGTTGAAAGCGGATAATCCCGATTCCGTAAAAGGCAATATTGAGCTTCTTGAAAAAACGATCGGAAAATAAAAAACCGCCCTGATGCGGTAACATCAGAGCGGTGTCGGTGCGTCCTTGTGGTAGGAAACACTCATAAATAATTGCTCTATCATTATAGCACGCCCCGTAGAAAAACACAAGGAGTGTGTCAAAAATGAAACCTAAAAAACTACCGAGCGGAAACTGGCGCGTCCGCGTATTCGATTACGTCGATGCTGATAACAAGCGCCACTACAAATCATTCACGGATCCTGATAAGAGAACCGCTATGTTTCTTGCGAATGATTATCTCGCGCATCATCGTGGCGAGGCGGCTGTGACCTACGACGATCTGACTGTCAAGCAGGCCTGCGACCGTTATATCGAAATCAAAGAGGCAGTGCTTTCTCCGTCGACCATCCGCGAATATAAACGTATCGTCAAATCTTACTTTCAGAAGCTCATGCCGATGAAACTAAAAAAGCTAACCCCTGAGCACGTCCAGATCGCAATCAGCGAATTGAGCTTGACGCTTTCTCCCAAGTCGGTACGTTGCTGTCACGGCTTTTTGCACGCTGCGGTGTCGCAGTATCGACCGGATTTTGTATTTAACACTCGACTTCCGCAGATGCAGAAAGCTGATTATATCATCCCGATAACGGCCGAGGTGCAGTCGGTGCTTGCGGTTGCCGACGATCTGATTCGTGTTCCGATCCTGTTGGCTTCGCAGGGCAGCCTGCGCCGATCGGAGATCTGTGCTCTGACTCCGGACGATTTCACTGATCTCGGTGTCCGCGTTTCTAAGGCGAAGGTCACGGACAGCGACGGGAAGGTTGTTCTCAAACCGCCGAAAACGAAGGCCGGGGATCGCTTCTGCCCGCTTCCGCCGGCTGTGATCGCCGAAGCCCGGGCGTGGCAATATTTCGGGCTCGCTCCTTCGACCTTGACCAATCATTTCACGAGCGCCCGCGATAAAGCGGATGTACCGAAGTTCTCCTTCCATAAGCTCCGGCACTATTTCGCGAGCGAGCTGCACTTTCAGGGCGTACCCGATCAGTACATCTGCGAGGTCGGTGGTTGGGAATCTCCCGAAATGCTTCACCGGATCTATCAGCACGCCCTGCGCGATCATTCTTCTGAAATGTCGACTCGGATCATTCAGATCTTTGATAAGAATTTCACTGAATGTGACACGAAATGTGCCACGAATTGAAAATAGTATCGATTTTAAGCCTGTTATAGCGTTCTCGGGCACAAGTTCAAGTCTTGTCATCCCGACCATAAGGAAACCGCATAGATAAGCCGTTTTTCGATTGTGTGGCTTGTTTATGCGGTTTTTTGTTATATATTTTCATTAATAAATTAAAAAATATTTTAATAAAATAAAGGTTTATTTTTAAATATGTGACACGAAATGTGCCACGAAATCGACACGCTCTTTTGGCGTGTCTTTTCTTTTGTAAAAAAACATTTATATAAATGTAAATAAATGCTTGACTTTTATATAAATGTGAGTTATAATATAGACATAGTAAAGGAGCGGTCAAGCTCCTAAAGAAAGGGTTCTTGAAAATGAAAAATTACACAGTTACTACTTCGACAAACTTGATTAACTTATGCGCTGGCGCTGGTATTTTCACCGACGCGACAAAAAAGCAAACCGAAAGGCTCCTTGTTGAAAATGGATCCGGTTGTCCGATTGAACAACTCGGCGCTATGATATGGATGTGTTCGGACAACAGCATTGGTAAATACGAAATTATTAATATGCTTAATATTGAGCGTCTGTATTTCTATAAAAACCTCTTTCCGGGCGTCGGCTCCATTAACGATATTTATTACTTTACCAATTTTGACGGCAGAACGGTTAAGGCTTCTTTCAAAGATTTTATTATTTCTATCCTTGGCAAAACCAACGATTTCGGAAAAGGTTTTGACGATGTGAGCCTCATCGTAAACGGCAGCAAAGTGGTATGGGAATCCACCGACGACTAACAAACAAAAACAAAAAGGCGCCGGCTTCGCTCCGGCGCCACCAACGAAAGGAGTTTATTATGAAACACGAAGCACTTGAATACCTGAAGGAAATGCTCGAACACAAATATGGTGACTTGACCGATGATTGTGGTTGTTATCTTCGTAACGAATTCGGCGAGCCGGAGTGGTTCTCCGTCGCTGCAATCGTTGAACTGATTGACCGCGCTGATGAAGAATGTTAGGAGGCATTTACAATGAAATTAAACGGATATCTTATTATCAAGGACGGTAAAATCGTGGATTGGAAATGTCCTCGAACCGAAGAACAAGCGAATGATTTTGAATGGGATGTGTGTACGCTGTGCCGCCAAGTAAAGCAAAAGAATCAATCACGCGATGTGGCTGTGTATCGGTTTACCGATGGGGCGCTTATTCATATTACATACGGCAGCGGTTCGGGCACGAGCGTGATTATGCAAATAGCCATTATGCTTCCCGGCGCAGGCGGTTACACCTGTTTATATCGTAGGATAACAAATGAGGCGTTTGTTAGCTGGCGTTATAATATCCGTGAATCCGCCGATGAACTCCGCAACGTCTGCAAATACCTCAACGATGACGGGCTCCAGCGGCTTGAAGCTCTCCGTGCTCTGAATGAACTATCTGCTAAATGTGAGTATGCGTATGAGCTGATTAGCGTTATCGACGACACACGAATTGAGGATATGCACGACGAGTATCTCCGCGACTGGGATTTAGTGAACTCACTGTATTTCTCGATGAATACCTTTATCAAGGACGAAATCGCGCAGCTCCGTCAAATTGCTATTATGGAGAGGTGATTTCAAAATGTTCTATAGGTTAGTGAAACGCGCCGTGTGGGATCGCGGCGTTCCTGAATACCACTTTGAACTCATGCGTTATAAACGAATCACGTCGATTGGCATTTACGCTGATGGAAAATGCTTGAAAAAGGCGAAAAATATTGATACAATAGAAAAGTACTGCAGGCGCGTCGGTCTCCCTTTCTCTCTGGTAGAAAGGGACGCCTCCTGCGACTTTGAATATTGAGGTGGTTTGTATATGGAGAAAATCATAAACGGCAAGCGCTATAATACCGAAACGGCAGCGCTTGTCGGCTGCTGGGACAACGGTCTTAAGCGCGGCGATATCGAGTGGAAGCGCGAAATACTGTATAAAAAACGCGGTGGCGAATACTTTATATTCGGCGACGGTGGCTCCACGACTCGTTATGCCGGACGCGTGAGCATTATCCCGATCGATTATGATCAGGCGCAAGCGTGGGCGCTGCGCCATCTTGACGAGGAAACCTATAAACGCGAGTTTGTTTCCTCCGGCGATTCCAAGCCGGTGAACTTCCTTGTTCGTGCTCCGAAGGATGTAATTGATAAATACAAGCGCTTGATGGCTCAAAAGGGATTGACCTCCGGGGAACTCCTCGCAGAACTGCTAAAACGCTACAAATAAATAAAAGCACCGAGGAACGGATCCCCGGTGCTTTTTTTCAATGCGTGAAATTGTGTGTTAACGTGCATCTGATACTCAATTTTGAACGTTAAATGCCATTTTTGTGTGTTTTTCCGTGCGTTATTTTCAAAAACAGCGATTTTTGTTAATTACGTGCATAATGAGCTGAATGTTGCGGGACCTGCGATTCCATCGCAATATAGACCTTTTTTGCTCTGATACGCTCTTACTGCGGCTGTTGTAGCCTGCCCGAAGATGCCGTCAAAGCCTCCGGTGTTATAACCGTTGCAGATCAACAAGCCCTGCAATGTCTTTGTGTAGTTACCACATGCGCCCTGCGACACATTGCGTATGGCTGCTTTGGTGCAGGGGCCTATGATTCCATCAACTACGAGCTTCGCTCCGAACTGAACGTTGAGCTCCGTCTGTAGAGCTTTGGTGAGCGCCTGACGCGTCTGATTACCATAGATTCCATCAATGTAGATGTCAAATCCATAATGGCTATTGAGCCACGTCTGAACCGCCTTGACGTTCGAGTTGCCTTCCGATGCTGCGGGTGTGTTTGTGGACGTTGCGCTTCCCGAAGAACCACCATCGGCATACTTCGGACGGCAACAGCCGGAAACGTCCGAACGTCTGCGCGTCTTGATCTGAAAATCGTCGCACTCGAGGCCGCCGTTGTTTGCTCCAATGCTGAGGATCGTGTCGTCCATTACCTTGAGGCACATTTCAACGTGATCGAACGACTTGTATCCAAGACTTGTAAGTGGTTGAACCGATGTTGCGTTTCCGCTCCACGAGAACGTCACCAAATCGGCAGGCCTTACCTCGGACGGCTTATGGAGCTGCCCCGCTTTATGGAAATTCAGGGCGAGCGTGCCGCAGTTAGCGGTTTTGCCTCCGGGAATCAGATCGAGCGCCTTGAGCTTGTTACCGAACAGATACATCATTCCGGCGCAGCAGCAGGCTTCTTCGTTGAGCTCGGTGTCAAAGCCTCCGTACCATTTCATGATATCACATTCGTCCGGATCCTCGTCTTTTCCTTCAAGGCTTCGAGCTGCGCTCATTGCCTGAGCCGCTGTAACGCCCTTGATGATCGCTTCAGGCTTTATGGTTCCGTCCTTGCTCCAACCATTGAAGCCGCCGCTTTTAATGATCACCGGGTAATCCTTATAACACTTGTTCTTGTCGATCACGCCAACGCCGGGAATGCTGTTGCTCTCTAAGAAGTTGGTTTCGCCGCCATACTGCCACAGACCGTATGCGCCACGATAATCGCACGAGGAGTTCCATTGTGCTACCCAGACGTCATAGGCGTTGAGCAGGCTCGGATCGTTGAGCTGATTATTCAGCCAACTCAGCGAAGCGTACAGCGCGGGGTAATATCCGACGCGCTTCATCTCTGCACAAAAGCGCTTGCATATGTCGACAAGCATTTTATTAGACGGCATACCCATCCTGCGTTTATAGCCGTCTGCGTCTTCCATATCGAACGCAATAGGCAGCGTCGGATGTTTACCCTTCAGAAGCCTTAAAACGTGGCGCGCTTCGTCTACGACCTGTTCAATATTGAGTGCATAGCTATAGAAGTAAACTCCCCACGGCAGTCCTGCAGCCTCTGCTTTGCGGACATTTTCTTCCCAGTAGGTATCATCCTGCTCGGTGGTGTTTTCACCGAAGCCGCAGCGGATCATCACGAACTCAAAGCCGGCGCTTTTGATTTTATCCATACTGATCTTGCCGTTTAGGGATGAGACGTCAACTCCTTTTTTGTTTACGAGACTCACGCTCATTCCTCCGTTTCGATTTCAGGCAATCCCGCGAGGGACATAATCAAGCTGATTGCCGCCGCACCCGCTGCTGTTGACGCTACAATCAGCCAGTTTACTTCGTGGATAGCAATGGCGGTCACTCCGACGGCACTGGCCGCCGTCTGCGCGGCCGTTTTAATGGCACGAATGCCTGCTTTTTTTGCCCATTCTTTCCACCATTCTTTGGAATACTTCTTCATTTCGTTTCCTCTCCTTCATCGTTGATTATGTCAATTATATTTTGATCGTGAGCTGCATTGTTCAGATATTTATCGATTCTGTTTATAGAATCGGTAACGCGTCCATTGCAGCCTAATTGATGGAGGCCGTCCAGACAGCCACGCAAAGCGTAAACGAGGAGCGTCTGCTCTTTCTTCATCTTTGCGATATCGCTGTCTTGTTTTTTGTTCCTCTCGGCCTCTTTTTTGTGTTTCTCGATCAACCGAAACATCGCCGTGAACGCGCCGACTATGACGGCGAGGGCGCTGAGAATCGCACCTGCTTTAATGATCAAATCCGAAAGATCTAAACTTCCCATCTTACTCACCCTTCCAACGCTGCCCGAGTCATTTGCTCGGATTCAGCGCTTTCCTCTTTGACTTGTGCGCGAAGGGCGTCATCGATGCACTTGTTCTCCACTACCATCCGCGTTAACTTACGAATGAGCGATTGCTGTGTATCGATGACGAGGAGGAGCTGCTCTGTTATGTCTTCCATCCCTTTAGTCCTCCGTTGCGAGATCCTCACGGTCCATTGCCCTGAGCTCGATTCTTACCTTTTCTTTGAGTAATCTCGGAACGTCTTTGAAAGTCTTTCTTTCCTCAACGATCGCGATCGCGAAAAGCATAGCCATCATGCTTGCCACCTCCTTTCCTAAAATTTTTATAAGAATGTTACTTATAAACTTCATTAGCCATCTCCATGAGGCAGTCCTGCAGGAACAGGTTCTGCTCTGCGAGTTTCGTGTTTTCTTCCTGAAGCGCGGTTATAGCGAGCCGCATTTCAGGAAGTGTCATTGTTTCTTCTCCGTGCCCCTCCGGAGGTTCGATGTCCGGCTCGACCGGTTCCGTGCCTTCGTCGAGCTCTTTGCGGAGTTGCTCGTATTCATCGGCGCCGATGGGTTCCATCTGAACGGTTGCGTAATTAAATTCATCGCCGGTCGGCGCGGGCTTCATTCCCTGCACGGCATAGATTACCGACGAATCGTAGGAAAGCACGCCGAACGCGTCATGTTCTTCTCCGATGATGACCGTTCGGTTTCCTGCTTGAAAAACGACAAACTGCGGATCTGCGAGCGCGTCGATGATTTTATTGTCCTGCTTGATTTTGTAAAATTTCATTTTGCTGGTCGCTCCTTAAAAACAAATCGGTGAATAATTTCTCCATCGATTTCCTTGTTTTGTGTGAATCAAATCGTGAGGCGTGGCCGTCCCACGATTTATAGCTCTGCACGACGTCCTTAAACGTTAGCAAGTCACAATTCAATCGGTTGTTGAGCTTCTTTAGTTTCCTGCGCTCTCTTGTTACGCTCTCAGAAGATATTTTGCGGATGATTTTTCCTGTCTCGGTCACGAAATACTTTACTTTCAGGAAAGTGAAACCTCTTTCGAGTTTCACGATGTGCGTTTTCCTCTCGTTTAGAACAAGCCCATATTCCTTGCACTTTTCCTTAATCCTTTCAAGGCATTGTTGCAGGAACTCCTTGCTCTCATGGAGAAGCCAGCCGTCGTCCATATATCGGACGTAATGCTTCACGCGGAGCTGCTCTTTTATAAAATGGTCGAGCTTGTTTCCGGCAGCGAGCGCGAGGACTTGCGATATCTGGCTGCCAAGGCCGAGCCCTATGTCTCCAAAAGCGTCTATAAAATGAAATATCAGCTTGAGGATTCGCTGGTCTCTGAACTTCTCGCGCAAAACCGACTTGATTTCTTCGTGGGATATATTATCGAAAAATTTTGAAAAATCGAATAATAAAACGTAGCCTTTCGCGCTGTGCTCTCGGATGTGCTGCTGTAAGTGCACGTGAACTCTGTTGATGGCGAAATCGTAGCCTTTATTTTTGAGCGTTGCTCCGTTGTCGTAAATGAATGACCTCGAAAGCACAGGCACTATACAATAATCACAAAGGCAGCGCTGAACGATGCGCTCCTCGATTCGAACGCTCTTGATGTGCCTGCGCTTTCCTCTTTCGAATATATCAAATTCATAAAAGCCGGGGCTTTTGAATTTTCCTGTCATCAGAGCGACGTGAAGGCGAAAAACGTATAATGGAGCGTTCGCCGTGAACTTATGCGTCGACGCCTTCCAGTTGACGCCTTCTTTGCACTTCTTGTACGATTTCCAAAGGTGCGTATAAGTGAACACTTTTTCAAAATCGTAGCAATCCGAAAAATCAATTATTTCTTTATTGATTGTAATGGTCTTTGCCATTTGTTTGCCGAGAACCCCGTTTACAGTCCTACCGCATACGGCCGTGCCGCAAGCGAGGACATCGAGGCATTTATTTATCTCCTTTCCGGGAGAATGGTTTCGGCCTCCTTCTGCTGTAACTGATTTCACCCTTGAGGGTTACTTTGACGGACGGTAGCAGAATCCGAAGCAAACTCCGTTAGCGTTGTTGGCGTTGTTCGAATTCGGGATGTTGCCATTGTTGTTGACGTTCTCGAAATTAGTAGTATTCGATGCCGTAGCTGAACGGAGCCACCAGTTGTTGGCTGAGCCGGTGCACGAAACTTCATATAGTCCGAAACCAAATTTATATTATTTTAGATTTTTATATCGACGTGTGTCGGAATCCATCAATCCTTTTATTAATCCGAGCTCATCGTTGATTAGCCTCATCCATTCGATGATGCCGTTTTCGGAAATCTCGAACATTTCCTCTGCAACAAGAATCTGTGAAATCAGGTGTTGGTATTCTGCAAACGCTTTAATCAGGCAGTCTCTGCGGATTTGTGCCTCGTGCTGATTTCTTGGATAAATGCTGTTTGCCTTTTTGACTTGCTCGTATCCATGTGCTGCAGCGTCCGTTAAATGCACCGAAAGCAAATATGTAAACCGCTTCGGAAACTTGGCGACGCGGCGGAGTGTGGTTATTTGTATTTGGAGCGCATTTTCGAGGAACTGTGCGGATGACGTTTTCCTTTTGCTCTTGATTTGCGACATTTTGAGACCTTCCTGCTGTCTCCACCGCCCGCACTGAGGCGGGCGGATTTGATTGATTATCGATTAAATGCAGAAGCCGAAGCAAACTCCAGTAGCGACGTTGGCGCCGTACGAATGCGGGATGTCGCCATTGCTGCCGACGAACTCGAAACCAGTAGTATTCGACGCCGTAGCTGAACGGAGCCACCAGTTGTTGGCTGAGCCGGTGCCGTTGGCTGTTTTCTTGATATGGCTCGCGTTATCCGTAAAAATAGGGAACTGTAACGACTCGGCGCCCGGATCCACTTCGTCCAT
>Ga0326513_10000186_pt1 | contig 50069 bp, 39 predicted proteins | sample 2_2465_0518_D_FD_203654 | JGI IMG/M metagenome (GOLD analysis project Ga0326513, IMG submission 203654) | Bovine rumen microbial communities from UC Davis, California, United States - 2_2465_0518 | ecosystem: Host-associated > Mammals > Digestive system > Stomach > Rumen | place: USA... | reverse complement strand
CCCCCCCCATATGAAAAGTATATTTTTCAGGCATCGAGGGCACTATTGGTATAATCTTCCGCATGTACAGCCGTATGTACGTACCTCTGTTTTTATCTGATCATATTTTTTGTCTTTTCAGACATTCTCCGGGCGATTGCGATAAATTGTACAATGCTGCCCTGCAGCCCGTCTCACCCTCAACTTTGATTTCAATCATACTTTCTCATTCTCTTGGCAAATTTGATAAAATCCGCACCACCATTATTGGCTGTTTTTTAGCTGTTTTCCTTGCATCCGTGAAGGTATAATTTAATTTATCTTAGTGCGCTTTCACATATGGACGCGCCGTGAATTGTCAAATATTTATCAATAGGAGGTGCAAGCTTGGGCTATCATTTATCTACGGATGACCTGAATGCGGTCATCACTAAGCTTGCGGAAACATACCGTCTGTATGCCCCGGTCCTCAAAGTAGGCGAGGGACGTTTTACCGATGTGGATGTGATCCGCTACGACTTTATTACAAAGGCCGAAGAACTTGAGCTGGACAAGAAATCAGATTATTCCTTCAAAGAGATTCTGACTCCTCTTTCCGAGACACTGTTTTACTTCACTGAGAACGATGTGAAAGAAGCGGATCAGGATCCGCGCGACGTGATCGTTTTTCTCAGAAGCTGCGACATGCACGCGGTAAAGAGATTCGACCAGATCTACCTGGAAAACGGTCCGTACAAGGATTACTTCTACGAGCGCGTTCGTGACAAAGTACACTTTGCCTTGATCGGCTGCAAAAACTCCGGCCCTGACTGTTTCTGCGTAGACATGAAATCGAACAAGACCGAGGACGGCTACCTCTTCTCTATCGAGCGTGACGGCGACGGTTTCCGCACCAACGTTCTTGACGAAGCATGCGACGCCGTTTTTTCCGCAAACAACAGCGGCAGCAAGGACGTAACTCCGTCCTTCGTAACCGGGAACGAGACCCGCGTTTCGATCCCGGCAGAGGTTCCGAACAGCATCTACAAATCCGAGATGTGGAACGAGTACACCGCGCGCTGCATCAACTGCGGACGCTGCAACTACGTCTGTCCGACCTGCACCTGCTTCAACATGCAGGATGTGTACTATACAGACAACGGCAAGGTCGGCGAGCGCCGCAGAGTCGGCGGTTCCTGTATGGTCGACGGCTATACGAACGTTGCCGGCGGCGGACAGTATCGCCGTACCAACGGCGAGCGTATGCGTTTCAAAGTACTGCACAAGGTCTATGACTTCCGCAAACGCTTCGGCTATGACATGTGTGTCGGCTGCGGACGCTGTGACGCCGTATGTCCGGAATACATTTCGTTCTCTCACCTTATCAACAAGCTGGATCAGGCAGTAAAGGAGGAAGCAAATGGCAGTAAGTGAGAATAATGCATACGTTCCGTTTCCTTCCGAGATTATGGACGTGATCAAGCATACCGAGAAGGAATATACCTTCCGCATGAAATTCGTCGGTGACGTAAGGCCGGGACAGTTCTTCGAAGTGTCCATGCCGAAATACGGCGAGGCACCGATCTCCGTCAGCGGCATCGGCCCGGATTATGTGGATCTGACAATGCGCCGAGTCGGCCGCGTTACCAACGAAGTTTTTGAACATTATAAGGGACAGAGTCTTCTGCTCCGCGGACCGTACGGCAACGGCTTCGATGTATCTCTCTATGAGAAGGGCGAGGTCATCGTCATCGCCGGCGGTACCGGTGTATCTCCGGTTCGCGGTGTCATCGACGCACTCGCGGCAGCCGGGGATGCGAAGGACAAGCACGTGATCGTCGGCTTCCGAAGCCCGTCCGATATGCTGTTCCGCGATGACCTGAAGAGATGGGATGAGGCGCTCGACCTGATCCTCACCGTTGACGGTGCGCCGGAAGGCTATGAAGGCAACATCGGTCTCGTTACAAAGTACATCCCGGACGTTCCGATCCGTGACGTTGCCAATGCGCAGGCTGTTGTCGTAGGGCCGCCGCCGATGATGCGTTTTTCCGTCATGGGACTTCTGCAGAAGGGCTTCCAGGAGAAAAACATCTGGGTTTCCCAGGAGCGTAAGATGTGCTGCGGACTTGGAAAATGCGGTCACTGCCGTATCGGTGAGAAGTATGTCTGCGTAGACGGACCGGTCTTCAATTACACCGAAAGCAAAGATATGCTCGACTGAGGAGGAGGTAAGTATGGGTTACGATTGTAATATGAAAAAACTGAAGAAAAACGCCTTCCGTCAGTCCAAGGTAAGAGGCGAGACAGCTTCCCGTGTACGTGTACCGGGCGGACGTATCGACGTGGAGTCTCTTGCAAAGGTTGTGGAGATCGCGACCAAGTACGGTCAGGGATACGTCAATATCACGAACCGTCAGGGCTTCGAGATCCCGGGCATCGATCTTCGCGATGTTGAGGAAGTCAATAAGGCTCTTCAGACTATTATCGATAATACAGGTATCACACAGGAACCGTACGAAAGGGGCCAGGGCTATCCGGCATCCGGCACACGGAATGTCGTTGCCTGCCCGGGTAAATCTCTTTGCCCGTTCGGCTGCTACGATACCAAGGAGCTTGCGGCAAAGATCGACAAGATGATCTATCCTAACGATCATCATGTAAAGATCGCCTGCACCGGCTGCTCCAATGACTGCGCGCATGCCCGCCTGAATGACTTCGGTATCATCGGCATGACCGAGCCGCAGTACGATCCGAGCCGCTGTGTCGGCTGCGAGCAGTGCGTGAAATACTGCAAGCGCCGTTCCGTAGGCGCTCTTCAGGTCGTAAACGGCAAGATCGTCCGCGATACCAACAAGTGCATCGGCTGCGGTGTCTGCGTTGTTTACTGCCCGACCCGCGCATGGACCAGAAGCAAGGAACATTACTACCGCGTGGCTCTTCTCGGCCGTACCGGTAAGAAAAACCCGCGTCTGGGTGAGAACTTCCTGAAATGGGTCGACGAGGACTCTATCCTCAAGATCATCAAGAACACCTACGAATATCTGGATGCTTACCAGGATCGCGGCGCCGTTGAGAACAAGGAGCACATCGGCTACATCGTAGACCGTACCGGTTTCGAAGAGTGGCTCCGATTCGCCATGAAGGATGTTCACTTCGGGCCGAAGGTTGAGATGAACGGAAGACCGTACTGGAGCGGTGAGCATTACGACCAGTCCAACGAGCTTCGTCATTCCCAGTACCGCTTCTCCGACAGACCGTTCGATGATTTCGGAATGGTTCCGAGAGAAGACGAACCGCCGAAGAAGAGATAAATTTACCAAAAAGAGAAGCGGGTGCGCCCGCTTCTCTTTTTGCATTCTGTCACTTTTCGATCAGATCCTCCATGGCACATCCAAGTACCTTTGAAATCCGGTACAATGTTTCTGAACTTGCCTTGTTAATATCTTTCTTTCGCTGCTCGTACATTTGAATAGAACGAAGGCTGACACCGGACATTTTTGCCAGATCCGACTGCGTGCATCCGTAGATGTTGCGTATCCGTTTCAGGTTTGTATCCGGGAAAAACTCCTTCACTTTCTCTTCCGCTGCATCCGCAAATTTTGACACATCTGCCTCGTGAAGGGTAAAATACATTCTCTCCAATTCCGCATAAGACAACGCTTTAAAGATCTCACTGTATTTTCTGCCGGATCTCCATTGATAGTAGGCAACTGCCCAGCCGATCCAGTACTGGGAGGTTCTGCCGTATCGATTCTGCGGCTCTATCTCCACATTTCTGCCGCGTGTTTCCCGGATGATATCCTTCACAAGCTCGATCCCGCTCTTACCTGCCAGATAGAGCGGCTCCCCCTTTTCCATCGCATCGCTGACAGTGCTCACCACGAACATCTTGACAAAATCTTCTCCGGAAATCTTACAGATATTTACTGCCGTATCAAAGGCCTCTCCCAGAACAGCCTGGGCTTTACTCACATACATTTCGGGGTATGCGTGGATCATCATTCCTGATACCGCCTTTCATAATGTCACGGATATACAGCTCATCATTTTCCTCTTCCTGCATATCCATAAACAGCCGGTTTGCTTCATCATTTCTGGTCTTGCGACGAACGTAATAGGTATCTTTATCCGCGATCTCGAATCCTTCAAACCGCAATTTTGAAAACGCGTACTTTGATTTGAGAACGATCTGTTCACCCAGTTTGCCAAGCCTCATCGCCCTGGCAAGCTGCTCTACGGATATCCCGTTGTTTAGAAACGCTTCCGCGTAATCAAAATACGAATCATCCGCGCGATATCCGGTGATCAGGTCATAAGCATTCACGTTGACGCCGAAATTCTCGATCAGATACCGTTTGGCTCTGCCTGCAACAGGCGTTTTTATCGAGAACAATCTGTGCTCAACAAGAACCGCTATCCAATTCAGGATCGTGTAATCCGGACTGTTCAGATTCAGCACTTTGAGATATTCCGTTTCCAGTGAATAGCAGTTGGAAAAACCGTTTTTCCGGGCAGAGACCGCCCATTCCTTTGCCAGATCCTTGCTTTCCGTACAATAAAAACCGATTCCAAAATCGTTGTTCTGCTTTCCCTCACCAAATACTGGTTTCTCAATGACCTTTTCGGAGCCATGATATAAAATTATCTTCTGATTCATTCACTCTCGCCTCCGGGGTAATTAAAAGGCATTCTACATACCGATTTTCCTAATTTATTCAGAACTGCCTCTAACGAAATAATATCACTACAGTGATAGTTATTCAAGTATCAAACGCCGGTTTCAGTACAAAAAATGCCCGACCAACGCCGCTTAACCGGCCTTGCATCGGGCATAAAAACTCAGCATGCCTGCACTTCCTCAGTGCGCGAGCACCTCACAGCCATCTTCGGTGATAACGACCTGCACCTCCCACTGCGCGGACGGCTTGCCGTCGGCCGTGTAGATCGTCCAGCCGTTGTCCTCATCTTCGTAGATCTCGTCGGTGCCCATATTGACCATCGGCTCGATCGTAAAGCACATGCCCGGAACCATCAGCATCTCGGTTCCCGGTGTGGATACGTAGCTTACCCACGGATCCTCATGGAACTCAATGCCGCAGCCGTGTCCGCCGATCTCGCGAACGACCTTGTAGCCGTTCTCAACAGCATGCTGATGGATCTTGCTTCCCATATCGCCGAGGAAGGTCCATGGCTTCGCATTCTGAATACCGATCTCTACACATTCCTTCGTGACCTCGACAAGCTTTCTGTTCTCGGGAGAAACATCACCGATACAGAACATTCGCGAAGAATCCGAGAAAAATCCTTTATAAATGGTGGAAACATCGACGTTGATAATATCGCCGTCCTGCAGAATGACATTTTCATCCGGAATGCCGTGGCAGACCTCTTCGTTGATCGAAGTGCAGACGCTCTTCGGGAATCCCTCATAATTGAGCGGTGCCGGGATCGCGCCGGATTTTGTTGTCACATCATAGACGATCTTATCGATTTCTTCGGTTGTCATGCCCACACAGATCTTCTCCGCAACCTCGTCAAGCACCGCATTGTTGATCTTCGCGCTCTCGCGGATCCCCTCGATCTGGGCCGGTGTCTTGATCAGTCCGTGATGCGGAACGATGGCACCCGCAAGTTCAAACTTGCGGATCTTCTCATCGAATGCCATATGGCAGAATTTGTATTTCTTGCCGCTTCCGCACCAGCATGGATGGTTACGGTCGATCTTATGATTTGTTAAAGTCATTTCTCTCGCCTCTTCCTATATTCTTTCGATTCTTATTTTTCGGTATGTATCCCCGATCCCCGGACATTTCTGCCCGTGCATGCCTTCCTACCGCTGTCACTACAGCCGGAGTTCGCCCGCCGATCGACTGTATTTTCGCCGAAGATCGTCCCCCGGCGGCATTTCCGGCCGCACTTACCGTGCCTGCGCCTGTGCCTGTCTCTCGCGGTAACTGATGTACAGGTTGCCCCAGTCACCGATCTTGTCGAGCACCGGGCCAAACTCCTGCCCGATCTCCGTCAGCGAATACTCAACTCTCGGCGGCACCTCGGCATACACCTTGCGTTCGACCAGTCCCTCCTTCTCCAGGAGCTTCAGCTGCGAAGACAGCGTTGCATGCGTCATCTCCGGCATCTTCTTCTGCAGCTCATTGAAGCGTTGTGTCTCACCATCCAGGTGATGCATGATCAGGATCGACCATTTTCCCTGCAGCAGCTTCTGCGCTGTCACATAGGGACATTTACTGAAATTATCCATCCGGTTACACTTCCTTTCTCATCCCGTATCCCCAACGTACCTACCTTCGAGGTATCCTGAAAGATACCATGTATCACGAAAAATCGTTCTTGTCAGATTTCCGGGCTTTATTATAATTGAACCAGGTTCGAAAACAATACCATATCAAAAACTTATACCATTGTAGCACCGGTCTTCCGGGAAGTCTACTTCAATCTTTTATTAATGTTTCGGCAATACAATGGAGATTCCGATTCCGGATACACGGAACATCGGCCACCTAATGCCCTAATCAACGGAAAGGACAATGTTTTTTATGAAAGTTATTCGCAGACACCTTACCCTCATCATGGCGCTGTTTTTTCTCGCCGTCGTTCTTCTGGGAACAACTGCCTACGCCGTACAGGCCGAGCAGTTCGAGGACGTCTATCTGGACGGGACCTCCATCAACGGCTTCGATGTAAGCGGCAAAAACGCCGCCGACGCCACCGCGCTCCTGAAGCAGCAGGCGGAAAGCTACGCGCTGACCATCAATTTCCGTGACGGTTCCTCGGAGACGATCAACGGTTCCGACTTCGGTCTAACCTATACCGATGACGGCGCGGCATCGAAGCTCCTTGCGTCGCAGAACAAGTATTCCTGGATCGGCTCCGTTTTTGGAAAAACGAATGAATACACGGTCGATACCGAATATACCTATGATTATGATACACTCGCCGCGCTTGTCATGGCGCTTCCGGAACTTCAGGATGAAGCGATGGTCGCTCCGACCGACGCGCAGGTCGTTTATGCGGACGGTACTTATTCCGTGACCGGTGAGACCGAAGGAAATCTTCTGGACAAAGATGCCGTTCTTCGCGCCGTAACGATCGCCGTGGATAACGAAAGCACCGCTCTCGATCTTGCCGCAGTAGACGGCGTTTACGCAGCGCCGGCAGTCACGACCGCCGATGCAGCGTCTCTCCAGTCCACTGCCGATCAGCTGAATCAGTTCACCACGGGTTCTGTTACCTACCAGCTGCCGGACGGTACCACACAGACCCTTGACGGAAATACGACCCGCAACTGGCTCTCCGTCGATGAGAACGGCAATTATTACAAGGATGATGCCGTATGGGCGCAGAACATCTCCGACTTCGTTGCTTCCCTCGCGGGCGGCATTGACAACGTCGGCGGCGACCGCACCTTCAACGCGACCGGCATCGGACCTGTCACGGTAAGCGGCGGAACCTACGGTTATACCGTTGACCAGGTCGCGGAGATCGAGCAGCTCACTTCCGAACTTGAGTCCGGCGCCGTTGTGACCCGCGAGCCGATCTACTCCACCTGGGAGACCTCCAAAGAGAACGGCGGATTCGGCAACAGCTATGTAGAGGCCGATCTCAGCCGCCAGCACCTCTGGATCTATGTGGACGGTCAGGTCGTACTTGAGACCGACATTGTTTCCGGCAAGATGACGCCGGAATATTACACACCGGAAGGAACCTATCTCGTGTACGCGAAGATGACCGATACTGTCCTGAAGGGACAGATTGATCCGGAGACTAATAAGCCGACCTATGAGGCGCCGGTCGATTACTGGATGCCGTTCAACGACCAGATCGGTCTGCACGACGCCGACTGGAAATACGTATTCGGCGGTGACGAGTATATCTACAACGGCTCCAAGGGCTGCATCAACCTCCCGGTCGATGTCGCACCGCAGGTTTACGAGCTTGTGAACTACGACATGCCGATCGTTGTCTATTACTCCCAGGGATACGAACTCCACGAGTAATCCTTTACAAATACGCGGAGTCTGCCTTTGATCCGCAAAGTGTATCGCAAATTTCAGGGAAGTGTGGTAGGATGAAAACGTTTTGATAAGCATTTACGGCAGTATTCTTCCGTCGTAAATGCCTTTACCAACCATACACATAAGGAGATGACCGTCATGCCTTCCACATCAAATCTGTCCGAAAATATTCCCGGCAATCCATCTGAAATTGCATCCGCAAATGCCCCTGTAAATGCATCCGAGACGACATCCGCAAATGCCCCGGTCTGGACCGCCATCTACGGCAACGCGATCTCGATCCGCGAGAACCGACCGGAGAGCTACGCGAAGGACATCACGCTGCGCTATCCGATCCACTCGCCTTTTTCGGGGAAGGCGATCCGCATTACCCTTGATAATTACTGCGGCACGGAAGCCGTGACGATCACCCGCACAACGATTCGCTCGGGAGAGACGTTTTTCCCGGTGACCTTTGAGGGAAAAACGTCTGCCACGATCCCGGCAGGTGAAAGAATCGTATCAGACCCGGTCATGATGCCGGTCGAGGCGGGAGAAGTCTGCTTCGTGCAGCTTTACCTTGGCGATTTCACGAAGATGCGCTCCGCTGTTTACGCGAGCGGCCCGCGATCCGGCGGCATGTACGCGATGGGCGATCAAAGTCTCGTGAAGGACTGGGATATTAACATCTCCCGCAAGACCAATCACTACTACTTCTTCAGCGACGCGTCGATTCTCACGGAGGCCGGCAAACACGTTATCGTCTGCTACGGCGATTCGATCACCGCGCAGGACTGGCCGGATTATCTGCAGCTCCGCTGTGAGAAGGAAGGCGCGAATAATACCGCCATCGTCCGCAAGGCAACGAGCGGGTCGCGCATCCTCCGCGAGTATCACAACATCCGTTATGAATCCTACGGTCTGATGGGCAAAAACCGCTTCAACCACGAGCTTCCCGTCGACGGCGCCGACACCGTTATCATCCAGCAGGGCATCAACGACATCATTCACCCCGTTGGCACCGACCGCAACCCGTATCGCCCGTGGAGCGATCTGCCGACCGCCGCCGACATGATCGAAGGTCTGAAATGGTATATCGGGCAGGCCCGTCTCCTTCATTACAACGTCTACATGGGTACGCTCCTGCCGATCGCGGGATGGCGGACCTTCGCCGATTTCCGTGACGAGCTCCGCTGCGAAGTCAATGACTGGATCCGCACGACCGATCTGATCGACGGCTGCATCGACTTCGACGCGGCAGTACGCTGCCCGAAGGAGCCGGTACGCTTCGATGACGGCTGCGACAGCGGCGATCACCTGCACCCGAGCAAAGAGGGCTACCGGCGCATGGCGTCCGCGGTCCCGGAAAAACTGCTGTACTGAGTGCCCGTCTCCACTTGTTTTTCGCTCCTGCCTCCGCCAAGATTGACAGAGTCAAACCATCAGCGGTACACTTAAATTGATTGGAATTTGAACGGAATTTCAGAAGTATTTTTTCTTTAAGGGGGAAAAACATATGGCTAATTCACCACTGATCGAGCGGTTTCTCCGCTATGTAAAGATCGATACGCAGTCATCCGAGACATCCGGAAAGCACCCGTCCACTTCCCGCCAGAAAAACCTGGCCAAGCTCCTCGTAAGTGAGCTGAAGGAGATGGGCGTTGCCGATGTCGATTACGATGAAGAGCATTGCTATGTCTATGCTTCGATCCCCGGCAACAAGCCGATGAAGGCGATCGGCTTTATCGCGCATATGGATACCTCGCCGGCAGTCAGCGACACCGATGTGAAGCCGCGTTTTATCGAATCCTATGACGACTCCGACCCGTATCTGAAAACAGCGGACTTCCCGGAACTGAAAAAGCATATCGGCGAGACATTGATTGCCACGGATACGCGCACGCTTCTCGGTGCCGATGACAAGGCCGGTGTAGCCGAGATCATGAACCTGGTCGAGTATTATATGCAGCATTCGGAAGTGCCGCATCGCCCGATCGCGATCGCTTTCACACCGGATGAAGAGATCGGCGAAGGCTCCGAATTCTTCGATTTGGCACGTTTCCATGCCGGCGAAGCCTACACCGTTGACGGCGGCGACTTCGGCATCGTCGAATATGAGAACTTCAACGCGGCGGCCGCGACCGTGAAGATCCGCGGCAAATCCGTTCATCCGGGAAGCGCCAAGAATCTGATGATCAACGCGTCCGTTGTCGCGGCGGAATTCAATGCTCTTCTGCCGGCCGATGAGCGCCCGGAAACAACGGAGATGTATGAAGGCTTCTATATGCTCGAGAAGATGAGCGGCTCTGTAGAAGAGGCGGAACTCATCTACATTATCCGCGATCATGACCGTGAAAAATTCGAGGCCAGGAAGGCATTTATCGAATCCTGTGCTGCCACGCTGAATGAGCGCTACGGCGAAGGTACGGTAAGCGTGGAGCTTCGTGACCAGTATTACAATATGGCATCGATCATGAAGGATCATATGGAACTGATCGATCGTGCCTATACGGTCATCCGGGAACTCGGCGATGAGCCGCAGTCTCTTCCGATCCGCGGCGGTACGGACGGCGCGACGCTCACATGGCGCGGGCTCCCCTGCCCGAACCTCTGCACCGGCGGCTATAACTATCACAGCCGCTACGAGTTTGCTTCCGTCCCCGAAATGGAAAAGAGCGCCAAGCTCCTCATCGGCCTTGCCCGGGCATGATGATTCATAACATCCTGCTGCCTGACAACTGTGTCTATGCCGGTTCGCAAAGGATCCTGTAACGCGCACGCAAGGCCGGCAGATACTGCGAAATCCAGCCCGGCAGATACCGCGAAATCCGGCCCGGCAGATACCGCGAAATCCGGCCCGGCAGATACCGCGAAGCACTTGCCATCCGTGAAGGTTTGCGGTATAATGGCAGTCGAAATCGTTGAAGAGACGAGTACTCCGGAAATGATCGTCACAGAGAGGGATACACCTGCTGAAAGTACCCCGTCGAGGATCCGGACGAAGACCAGCTCCGAGAGGCCCCAATCCGGCCCGGTGATTCCGTTATCATCCCAAATGAGAGGCCGTTTTTTACGGCAAAAAGGGTGGAACCGCGCTGAACAAAGCATAAGCGTCCCTTGCATCAGACAGACCATGTCCGATGCAGGGGATTTTTTTTATTCCCCGCGAAGTTTTTTGCTTACTTACAGAACTAATTTACAGGAGGATATCCAAATGGAAAAAGAAGAATACTTACAGGTTTACCGTCATTCTCTCTCTCACATCCTGGCAAAGGCTGTGATCGAGCTGTTCGGTAAAGAGACACAGTACGCGATCGGACCGCAGATCGCCGATGGTTTTTATTACGACTTCACTCTGCCGCGCAATCTGACCAACGAGGACTTCAAGGCCATCGAGGACAAGATGCACGAGATCCTGAAGAGAAAGGAAGCATGGACCCGCAAAGAGGTTTCCCGTGCTGAAGCTCTCGAGATCTTCAAAGACCAGAAATACAAAACCGAACTGATCAACGATCTGCCGGAGGACGAGCTGATCACCATCTATACGACCGGTGATGACTACACCGACCTCTGCCGCGGACCGCACGTTGAGAACTCCGCGGAGCTTCTCGGCGCAGCTTTCCAGATCAAATCCGTTTCCGGTTCCTACTGGAGAGGCGATGAGAAAAACGATCAGCTCCAGCGTATCTACGTTTACGCGTTCCCGAACAAGCAGGAGCTCAAGGCACATCTGAATCTCGTACGCGAGGCGATGGAGCGCGACCACAAGAAACTCGGACCGCAGCTCGGCCTGTTCATGTTTGACGAATCCGCACCGGGTATGCCGTACTGGCTGCCGCGCGGCTGGAAATCCTACAATGCGCTGATGAACTTCTGGAGAAACATCCATGAGGAGCACGGCTATCAGGAGATCTCCGGACCGGTCATCAGCAACTCCAAGCTCTGGAAGACCTCCGGTCACTGGGGACACTACAAAGAAAACATGTTTATCGTTCCGGGCGAGAAAGAGGACGAGAGCGACTACTACGCTGCCAAGCCGATGAACTGCCCGAACGCGATCCTTGTATACAAAAACGATCTCCGCTCCTACAGAGATCTTCCGTTCCGTATCGCACAGGTGGATGTTATCCACAGAAAAGAGAAATCCGGTGAGCTGAACGGTCTGTTCCGTGTACAGGAATTCCGTCAGGATGACGCGCATATCCTGGTAACCGAGGACCAGATCGCAAGCGAGATCTCCGATATCATGGATATCGCCGGTGAGATCTACGGAACCTTCGGCCTGACCTACGTTGCCGAGCTGTCTACCAGACCGGATGACTACATGGGCGATATCAATGTATGGAACAAGGCAGAAGCTGAACTGAAAGAGATCCTCGACGCGAAATACGGCGAAGGCAACTACGAGATCAATGAGGGCGACGGCGCATTCTACGGCCCGAAGATCGACCTGAAGATGAAGGATGCTCTCGGAAGAGAATGGCAGATGGGTACGATCCAGCTTGACTTCCAGCTTCCGCTGAACTTCCAGATGAAATACGCCGCACAGGACGGCACAGTAAAGCAGCCGGTTATGATCCACAGAGCGATCTTCGGCTCCTATGAGCGTTTCATGGGTATCCTGATCGAGAACTACAAGGGTGCATTCCCGTTCTGGATGTGTCCGTATCAGGTCGGCGTTGTTCCGATCCGTCCGGAGCACAACGAGTACGCGAAGGAAGTCGTATCCGCGCTCCGCGCTGCCGGCATTCGCGTAGAAGTTGATTACGCAGACAAGAACATGAATGAGAAGATCAAAAACTTCCGCACCATGAAGGATCCTTACATCCTCGTTCTCGGTGACAAAGAGAAGGAAGACGGCACTGTTTCCATCACCGTTCGCGGTCAGAAACAGCAGCTTCACGGTGTTCCGGTTGCCAAGCTCGTTGAGATGTGCACAAAGATGAACAGAGAGCACTCCCAGGAGCTCATCGCTTCCGCGGAATAAACCGAAGATACAAAATGCGGGCTGCCCTAAAAGGGGCTGCCCGCATTTTTCTTGCATGTCACTTACATATTGCTCGCATTGCATGTCACTTACATGTCGCTCTTCGATCCGAGGTTACACCGAAGAAACCGCCGGAGATATCACTTACTGCTCACGGAAAGCGTTCACATAGGCGGCAATGACGTTGACCGAGTTGTCCACACCGATCGGCGAACTGTCCAGGCACAGATCGTAGCCGGACGCGTGTCCCCATTTAAAATTGCTTCGGTGATTGTGATATGCCTTCCGTTTTCTGTCGTGCCGATGCATCTTGCTGATCGCGTCTTCGCGAGAAAGCGAGTAAATCCGCATGACGCGCTCTATTTTCTCTTCTTCATTGCCGCGGACAAAGACCGTGACAAGTCCTTCTCTGCCACTAAGAACCGTCTCGCCGCAGCGTCCTACCAGTACAAAGGACTCGCCGTCATCTGCTTTACTTCGAATGTAACTGCTCTGCAGCTCGTAAACCATATCTTCCAGAGAGTTCGAATATCCCCAGACTGTTCTCGATACAAAGGGAATCTTCGGCTTCTCATCGTACTTGTAGATCAGTCCTTCCTCAATGTTGTGCATTTGCGACAGCTCATCTAGCATCGCACGATCGTAAAACTTTATCCCCAGTTTGTTTGCCAGTTTCTCACCGATCTCATGACCGGCACTTCCAAATTCTCTGCTGATCGTGATGAGAATTTGTTTCCCCATTCTTCAGACCTCCCTCCTGTTTTTATCTGTTACTATCTTCTGTATCCTGTTATCTCACGTTATCTCCGATTTTCTTCAGTTTCCAGATCTGCCTTCGATCGAAGCAATCGCAGAGGTCTCCTGCCTCTGTTTCCGTCAGCAATAGCGCAGATAAATGAGAATCATGGACAAGCCCACAACAATGATCGTTGCCGGCAATGCACCTTTACAATAGCGTCCCCAGCCGACCGGGTAGCCGTTTTTGTGCGCGACCGCAATACCGACGACATTGGCAGAAGCACCGATCGGTGTAGCCGCGCCGCCGATATCGGTTCCTATGGATAGTGTCCATGCAAGCGTTGCCTGTAATGTCGGACTTCCGGCCGCCAGTCCCTTGATGATCGGGATCATCGTTGCCGCAAACGGAATGTTGTCAACAAACGCGGAAGCGACTGCGGAGATCCAAAGCACGATCGCGATCATGATCTTCACGTTGCCGCCGCTGACAGAATTGATAAAGTCTGCGATCGCGTTAAGCACGCCCGTTGTCTCCAGACCGCCTACCACGATAAAAAGGCCGATGAAGAAGGCAATGATGCTGTAGTTGACCTTGGAAAGGATCTCCTTCCGATGCCGGAAATTAAAGAGGATGGTCGCACCGGCAGCCACTGCACCGATGAAAGCAACGGACAGGTGTGTGCTCGCATGCGAGATCAGCATGACAATGACCGCCAGAAAAATTACAACATTTCCCGCGAAATCAAATTTGCTCGATATCACATTCTTAGCATCCGGAATCTGTGAGAGATCTACGTTTTTCCCGGAAATCTCAAGCTTCTTGTGATACACAAGATAGAAGTAAATGATGATGACGATCAGGCAGATGCCCGCAATCACGCCCGTGTTGAGCAGGAAGTCCGAAAATGCATAATGCAGACGGGAACCGATAATGATATTCGGCGGATCGCCGCACATGGTCGCGGAGCCTCCGAGGTTCGAGCAGAAGATCTCCGAGATGATCATCGGCACGGGATCAAAATGCAGGATCTTCGCCAGTTCGATCGTAACGGCTGCCAGAAACAGGATCACAGTGATGCTGTCGATGAACATCGCGAGTACCGCCGCCATAACCATAAATGTGATGAAGAGCGGAATCGTCCGATAATGGACAAGGCTCGCTATTTTGAGACAGAGCCATCGGAAGAATCCGGCCTTCGTCAATCCCTCGACCATGATCATCATTCCCAGAAGGAAAATGATGGTTGCCCAGTCGATGCCGACCGCATCCGGCGCCTCGCCGATCCAGAAGCCGGGAATGCCGAGGGATCGGAAATTGAGTATATCCAGGATCGCGCTGCCGTCCCTTAAAATCAAGCCGAACACGAGGGCCAGCATCAGTGCGCCGCTCCCCAGTGTGATATACTCTTTCGGTACAACTTCCAAAATGACCAGAATAAACATGGCGACAAAGATGATCACTGCCGTCACCGCTGCTATATTCATGCTATCATCTCCTTCCACTACAATAATAGGACGAAAAAAGAGTGCTTGCAATCCACAATTTGCGGTCTTGTTCGCACTCTTCAAAGTTTTCCTTCTTTTTCTCGCTTTATCTTCCTTTTTCCTTGTTTTTTTCTTTCTTTTTTATCCGAACGTTTTTTATCCGAACAATGCCATCAGCACACCGGCTGCGATCGCTTGTTCGTTCTGGCTTCGAATCTCATGCCTGTGCCGGGCTTTTACTTGCATCTCCAGCCCGCGCTGGGCCGGAATTCTTCACCCGTGCTGGGCTGACATTCCTCGCATGTGCCGGGCCGGCATCGCGTTCATGGCAAAGTAGCTTGTTCCGATGCCTTTTCTGCACTTACTCCCCTCGCTTTTCCTGGGCCGGCATCGCAAACATGGCAAAGTAGCTTGTTCCGATGCCTTTTCTACACTTGCGTTGCTCGCCCGCGATGGGCCGGCATCGCAAACATGGCAAAGTAGCTTGTTCCGATGCCTTTTCTGCACTTGCTTCTCTCGCCCGCGATGGGCCGGCATCGGTGCACGGCAAATGTAGCTTGTTCCGATGCCTTTTCTACACTTGCGTTGCTCGCCCGCGATGGGCCGGCATCGCGTACGGCATAAGTAGCTTGTTCCGATGCCTTTTCTACACCCGCGTCCCTCGCCCGCGATGGGTCGACATCGCATTCATGGCAAAGTAGCTGGTTCCGATGCCTTTTCTTTACTAGCTTCTCTCGCCCGCGATGGGCCGGCATCGCGTTCATGGCAAAGTAGCTTGTTCCGATGCATTTTCTACACTCGTTTAGATTGCCCTGCATCGGGAATTTGATAAGCAAACTAATCTCGATGCCTCATTTTCACACAGGACAGGGGAATATGCATCGCGAATTCATATATGCTGACATCTCGATGCCAGCCCAATTTTCAGCACGATAAAAGGCATCGGGAAGGAAATATTTGTTTCCTCTCGATGCCATGTCTACCTACCGGATAAAACAAAGTATAAAAAGGCATCGGGAAGGAGATTTTCGCTCCGCTCCCGATGCCATACTTGCCAACTGCATATTGACAAAAGTTTCCATGCATGCCTTCTGGATATCGGCCTAATTTTCCATGTCGGTTTACCGGATGTTAGCTAATTTTTTTCATACTTGCTTACCGGATCAGCGCCTGCGCGTATTCAAAGTCTTCCTTTCGCACCTTGAAGGTCGTTGTCCAGTTCATTGCCCCGTTGCCGATTCCGCCAACCGGCGCGCCGAGGTTCGGTGCGGGATTCAGCCTTGAATTGGACGTGCGGATCCTGAATCGGATCCTGTTTTCATTGAGGATATCCCGAATGCGTGCTGCCTCTTCCTGATCAGATGTTGCTGTCAGTTCCACATACCTTCCAAACATGTGACACCTCCTGCATACTTTCCCGCCTTATTTGCTTCTCACGCACTGTTAGCTATGAGTTACTTCTCTGCCTGTTGTGCCTCGCGCATCAAAATCAAGAATCCCGGATTAATTATTCTTCCGGGTTGTGCAACTCGCGCTGTATGAACTATGAATTCTCAATTACTCCTCTGCCTGCTTGTAGCTGGGCACATCCTTCATCTGCTCATCTTCAATGATTGTCAGAACGTGGTAAAAATCACGCCATTCCTTCGGCGTCATCTTATCTTTGACGCGTGCCAGTACAACATCCACATATCCGGAGCTTACATTGTAGTAGTCCATGTATTTCTGCGTGACCTTCAGAAAATATTTTCTTCTGTCCTTCTGCGACTGTACCTTTTCAAGATATCCCTTCCTGATCAGGCTGTTGACCTTGAACGCGGCGTTCGGCGAAGAGATCTGTACAAAATCGGCGAACTCGCGCACGGTCGGATTTTTCATCGCATAGATGACCTCCATGCAAAACGACTCAACCGTTGTCAGCGTTGCTTCGCGATTGTCAAAGTTGCGAAAGATCTCGCGGTAGAAATGAAGTTTGAAATTTGTATACACGTCGTTGAATGCCTCTTCGGTTACCTTCGTCTCCTGTAACTCGTCAGCCGTCAGATCTTTTTCTGTCATCGTAAACCCTCGTATTCCCTCTCCGATAAAAAACGCGCACTCGCCGATTCGCCGATTTACGCATTCGCGGATTTGCAGATTCACCCATTTGTGGATTCATTCGCAGATGCACCAATTCGTGGATTCATTCGCAGATTCACTCATCCGCGCGTTCGCAGCGCGTTCGTAAGTGCGTTCGTAAGTGCGCTGGCATTGATATCTATATAAAAATATTATATCATGCCTGCTCTTTGTTATCATCCATGATGGCAAAAGAAATTTCCGCGGTGACAGCGGGTTTTCCGTCGACGGTGGCAACGCATTTGCCGAAGCCGACCGGGCCCTTGCGGCTCGTGATCTCGCATTTCATTTCCAGCACATCTCCCGGAATAACCTGACGGCGGAAGCGGCATTTCTGGACTCCACCGAAAAAAACGATTTTTCCCCGGTTCTCTTCTTCACAAAGCAGAGCGACCGCACCCGTCTGGGCAAGGGCTTCGAGGATCAGCACACCGGGCATCACCTGGTGTCCCGGGAAATGTCCCATGAACTGCATCTCATTGGCCGTTACACATTTTCTGCCGACTGCGTACTGCCCCGGTTCACACTCGTCGATACGATCGACGAGAAGGAACGGGTAACGATGCGGCAGAATTTTTTGAATTTCATCAGAATTGAACTGCATAATTTGCTCCTTATCTTTCACGCTTCCCGACAGATGCGACGCGACTAATCGACTAATCCCCCACACCGGCACCCACCAGCATTACACTGTTGCTCGCACGGCATACGAGGCCGGCCGCAGATTCGCGCCCGTTTTTCCTCCGCCGCACGCAATTGCCCACGTGCTCGTGGAACTGACCGCGGATTCGCGCCCGTTTTCCCTCCGCCGCACGCATTTCCCACGTGCTCGCGGAGCCGGCCGCAGCTTCGCGTCCGTTTTTCCTCCGGCAGTAAGTAGTCAAACACGTGCATGCGGGGTTGTCGCATCGCCCGCATCCTTCCTGTTATCCCTCGAGATTTTCTTTGTTTCCGAAAACAAGTACCGCATTATGTCCGCCGAATCCGAGAGAATCGGAAAGCGCATAGCGGATCTTCATCTCCTCGCCCTTATTCGGTACGATGTCGAGGTCACATGCCGGATCCGGTGTCTTATAGTTGATCGTCGCCGGAACAAAGCCGTTCTCCACGGCGAGTGTCGTGATGACCGCCTCGACCGCACCGGAAGCGCCGAGAAGATGGCCCGTCATCGCCTTGGTCGAGCTGACCTTGAGCCGGGATGCTTCCTCGCCGAATGCCGCGTGGATCGCAGCGGTCTCACAGGAATCATTCATCGGCGTTGATGTTCCGTGCGCGTTGATATAGTCCACATCCGCCGGAGCAATTCCCGCTTCATCCATTGCCTGTTTCATTGCGCGCGCAGCGCCGACACCGCCCGGCGCCGGTGCGGTAATGTGATGAGCGTCACAGGTCGCGCCGTAACCGGAAAGCTCCGCGTAAACATGAGCGCCGCGTTTTTTTGCATGCTCGTACTCCTCAAGAACAAGGACGCCGGCACCCTCACCGAGAACGAAACCGCTTCTCTCCGCATCGAATGGGATCGATGCACGGGACGGGTCGGTCTCAGTCGTCAGGGCCTTCATGACCGCAAAACCGCCGATGCAGAGCGGTGTGACTGCCGCGTCGGAGCCGCCGGCCAGCATCAGATCACCATAGCCGTCGCGGATGTGACGGAACGCATCACCGATCGCGTTGTTGGCACTCGCGCAGGCTGTAACCACACAGGTGCACATGCCGTGCAGGCCATAGCGGATCGCGATATTTCCCGCCGCCATATTCGAAATGGACATCGGAATGAAAAACGGAGATACCTTATCGTAGCCTTTTTCCATACCGCGAACCTTGTTATCCTCGATGGTCGCAATGCCGCCGATTCCGCTCGCAAGGATCACCCCCCAGCGGTCCCTGTCAAAATCGGCTGCACTCGTTTCCGATGTTTCGGCGGCATCCTCTGTGGCTGCGCCCGCTGCAAATCCGGTACCCTCCTCTTCGAATACCGGCTCCTCGCTTCCCTTCGTGTCGTCAAGGCCGGCATCGCGCATTGCCTGTACCGCCGCGCACATCGCGTACTGGCTGTAGCGGTCCATCTTGCGGATTTCTTTCTTATCGATCAGTTCCTCCGGATGGAAATTCTTGACCTCTCCGGCAAGCTTCACTTTCATTTCGGAAGCGTCATAGCGGGTGATCGGCGCAATACCGCAGACCCCTGCCTGTACGTTTTTCCAGACTTCTTCCACATTATTTCCGACGGGCGATACGATTCCGAGGCCCGTGATAACGACTCTTCTCTTCATAATTATCCTTTCCTGCATGTCCCAGCCATGCCGCTTCGCTGCCGCTGGTTACTTCTCGCGATCCTTCTGTGCTGCGCGGAATACGCTAGTGTCCGCTGCGCTGATTTCTTTTTACGATTTCTCTGCCGCTGCACTGATTACGCTGCTGTCCATTGCTGCCGCTGATTTCTTCTTGCGATTCCTGCTGTCGCACTGTTCATTGCCGTATTATCGCTTCTTGCGCACCTGCCGCTGTCGCACTGTTCGCCGCCGCACTCCTTCGCCGAATTTCTGAATTTCTTACATCCCGCCGTCGATACCCAGTACCTGACCGGTGATGTAGGCGGATTCCTTTTCCGCGAGAAAAACGATTGCCTGTGCGACTTCTTCTGCTTTTCCGGCGCGTCCGCACGGAATCGCGGACAACATTGCGCTCTTAACTTCTTCGGGAAGCGAAGCCGTCATCTCGGTCTCGATCATGCCCGGTGCAACTGCATTTACGGTAATATTGCGTGCCGCCAGTTCCTTGGAAACAGATTTGGTCATGGCAATGACGCCTGCCTTGGCTGCTGCGTAGTTGGCCTGCCCCGCATTTCCCTCCACGCCGACAATGCTGCTGACATTGATGATGCGGCCGTAACGTTTCCTGAGCATCGCGCGCGCGGCTTTCTTCATGCAAAGGAAAGTGCCGCGAAGGTTCGTGTTGATGACAGCGTCGAAATCCTCGGAAGACATCATCAGGAGCAGATTGTCACGAGTGATTCCAGCATTATTTACCAGTACATCCAGTTTTCCCTTCCAGGCAAGTGCTTCCTTGAAGAGCGCGTCGCACTCCTCTTCCTTCGAGATATCCGCGCCGATCAGAAGGGTTTCACCATATGACGGTTCCGCGCTTACCGATCCGCTATCGATACTATGGTTTTGTGCACTTGTCGATTCACTGTCGGTACTGTGGTTTTGTGTGTCTTCCGATCCGCTATCGATACTTTGCGCATGCCTGCCTGCCGCAGCTGCAGCCTTCCTCGCGGCTTCTTTGCAGAGACGTTCGGTCTCTTCCGCCGCTGCTCTGTTGTGTCCGTAGTGAATGATGACAGATGCGCCTTCCGCCGCAAATCGTACGCAGACGGCACGACCGATGCCGCCGCTTCCACCCGTCACGAGAACGACTGTATTTTCGAATTTCATACGATATTCCTCCTGAAATTTTCTATAATGCAACTCCTACTGCTCGTGTTTTTCCGGTGCACTGATCGTATATTGCTCTGCCCGTCCATTTCTTAGTCCGGCAGTTGCTTAGTCCGGCCGTTTCTTAGTCCGGCCGTTTCTTAGCTCGTGCATTGCACTGATCATCCGTTGTTCTGATCGTGTGCTGCTCTGATCGAGCATTTCTCCGTTCATGTGCTGCTCGGTCTGGCCGTTGCTTCCCGTTAGTCCGATGCTCCGCTCGTCCGTTGCTTCGTTCATCCATTGAGCTGTTCATGTATTCTCTGGACGTTCGCTGTTCGGATCACTTTGCGTCTTCAATAAGTTTCCGCAAATCTTCCGCCGTATCGATGGAAATGACCTCGACGCCGCTAACCGTTTTTTTCACAAATCCAGCAAGAACACGTCCCGGGCCGATTTCGATGATCCGCTCCACTCCGTTTTCCTTCAGAGCCTCGATGGTCTGCTCCGCGCCGCTCTTTTTCAGATTCTCAATGATCTGCGCCATGCGGACGCCGCACATCACCTGCTTCTCCAGAAGCCGGGCGATCGTCATGCCGTTTCTGTCGGCACTTCCCGTGACGTTGAAAAGTACCGGGACCTCCGGCTCTGCGAAGGTCAGATTCTCGAAGTATGTGTGCAGCGCATCCGATGCCGGCTTCATGAGTTCGGTGTGGAAGGCTGTGCTGACCTTCAGCGGAATGCATCTCTTTGCTCCGGCTTCCTTCGCCAGTTCCACGGCACGATTGACGGCCTCCGTATATCCGGAAATCACGTTCTGCCCTTTGCAATTGTAATTGGAAACGGCAACGTATTTGCCGGTCTCCTCAGCCGCTTTGGCGCAGACCGCTTCGGTCTGTTCCGGTGTAAGTCCCAGGACCGCGCACATCTTTGTATCCAGACCGCTGCCCGCGCTTTCCATGGCTTTACCGCGATACGCAGTCAGTCGGATCAGTTCCTTCATGTCAAAAACGCCTGCCGCCGCAAGGGCGCTGTATTCTCCGAGAGAAAGCCCCGCCACTGCGTCCGGTCGGATGCCGTTCTCGTAAAGGACTGCAGTCACACCTGCAGCGAAGGCGGCCAGCGCCGGCTGGGTGCGCGACGTTTTTGTCAGTTCCTCATCGGGTCCTTCGAACATCGTCTGTTTCAAATCGAAGTCGGTTTCCTGCGCAGCTTCATCGATCACGCGCGCGAAGGCCGGAAATGCTTCGTAAAGGTCGGCACCCATGCCGACTCTCTGACTGCCCTGCCCCGCAAATAAAAATGCTGTTTTCATACAATTCCTCCAAACTTGTTCATGCCTCCGCGGCGTTCCTGCGTTCAATCTCACTCTAACACCACCTCCATCCGCGTTCACCTGCACGTTTCAGTTCCTTGCGGCGTTCGTACGCACTCACCTGCACGTTTCAGTTCCTTGTGGCGTTCGTCCTCACTCACCTGCACGTTTCAGTTCCTTGCGGCGTTCGTCCGAGTTCACCTGTCACGTTTCAGTTCCTTGCGGCGTTCGTCCGCACTCACCTGCACGCTTCAGTTCCTTGCGGCGTTCGTACGCACTAACCTGTCACACTCAGTTCCTTGCGGCGTTCATGACTGCCTCACAGTCGCTCTGCAGTTCCGCGAGGATCTCCGCTACCGGGCGGATCGACTTGAGCTGTCCCGCAACCTGGCCTGCCATCAGGGAACCTTCCTCGGTATTGCCGTCAAAAACGGCTTTTCTAAGGGATCCGAGTGTATATTTTTCAAGCTCCATCAGTTCCGCTCCCTGTTTCTCCAGACGGATGTACTGACGGGCCATTTTGTTTTTCAAAATGCGGACCGGCGCGTTGACGGTGCGTCCCGTTACAACGGTCGCATTGTCGCCGGCTTTAAGAATTGCTTCCTTGTAGTTGATGTGGATTGGGCACTCTTCACTGACGAGGAGACAGGTTCCGATCTGCACACCGCAGGCGCCCAGCATGTATGCTGCCGCGAGCTGTCTGCCGTCGGCGATTCCGCCTGCCGCGATGACCGGTACATCGACGCCGTCCACCATCTGCGGGACGAGTGTCATCGTCGTCATTTCTCCGACATGACCGCCGCTCTCGGTTCCTTCCGCGATGATCGCGTCAATGCCCAGCCGGCAAAGACGCTGCGCCAGCATCACGCTCGCACTTACCGGGATAACCTTGATCCCGTTCGCCTTCCAGTTGTCGACATATTTTCCGGGGTTGCCGGCACCGGTTGTGATGACCGGTACTTTCTCGCGTGCCACAAGTTCCGCCATCTGCTCAGTATCCGGATTCATCAGCATCAGATTGACACCGAACGGCTTGTCCGTGAGCGAACGGCAGATATGAATGTTTTCCTCCAGCTTTTCGACGTTCATGCCGCCGGAACCGATGATTCCAAGCGCGCCTGCGTTCGAGCAGGCCGCGGCAAATTCACCTGTTGCAATATTTGCCATGCCGCCCTGAATGAACGGATACTTCGTTCCAAGAATTTCGTTCAGCATCTTCATTTTCTGTATCTCCTCTGTTTACTTTATCTTCTCTCGCACTGTTAGCGATTATTCTTACTTATTTTGTTACTTTTATTGCCTTCCGAAGAACTGTCCCCTGCGGCTGGCAATTATTCTTGACCATTCTTGTTTTTTTATTGCTTCCCGGAGCTCTGCTCGCTGCGGCAGGCAATTATTCTTGATTATTCTTGCTTTTTTATTGCTTCCTGGAGCACTATTCCCTGCGGCTGGCAATTATTCTTGATTATTCTTGCTTTTTTATTGCTTCCCGGAGCTCTGCTCGCTGCGGCTGGCAATTATTCTTGATAATTCTTGCTTTTTTATTGCTTCCCGGAGCTCTGCTCGCTGCGGCTGGCAATTATTCTTGATCAATCTCGCTTTTTTACTGCTTCCCGGAGCTCTGCTCGCTGCGGCTGGCAATTATTCTTGATAATTCTTGCTTTTTTATTGCTTCCTTGGTTCTCTGAGCAGCGTCGGGCAACAATTCCTGCGATTTCCGGCTATTTTCTTGTTCCCGCGGCCCCGCCAAGCAGCACCGGACAACAAATCCTGCGACTTCCGGCTATTTTGTTGTTCTCTCGGCCCCGCCAAGCAGCGCCGGACAACAAATCCTGTGACTTCCGAATATTTTGTTGTTTCCTCATCCCCATAATGCGAAATACGACAACAAATAATGCATCATCACGCTATTTTGTTGTCTTCCTCAAAATTCCAGGTATGCACTCGCCCAGGTAAGACCCGCGCCGAAGCCGACAACGAAGATCCGCTTTCCTTCCGTGAGAAGTCCCTGACTCATCATGTCGTACAGCGCGAGCGGAACACTTGCTCCCGATGTATTTCCGTATTTCTGCAGATTCATGAAAAACATCTCTTCGGGAAGCTTTCTTTTCCGTCGTACATGCTCAATGATCCTTGCATTTGCCTGATGGCAGACGATGTAATCCACATCAGCTGCAGCCACACCAGATTCCTTTTCCATGCGGCTGATCTCCTGATCGAGGACTGATACAGCAAAGCGAAATACATTCTTTCCATTCATATACAGGTGGTCGCTTCGAAGGCTGTTCATTGCGGTCTCGGGGATGCCCGCATAGCGCAGATCAGCCGCACTCGCGACGGCATCATTTGCTTCCGGTTCAGTGCCAGCGCCCGCTCCACTCGATTTCGGCTCAGCGGCATCACCCGCGCCGGCATCATTTGCTTCCGGCTCAGCGACATCACCCGCGTCAGCCCTTCTTGCTTTCACCAGCGCTCCCGGTTCCTGGGAAAGAACTTCCGGGAAGCCGGTCGGATGCGGCGTTCTCGTAACGAGAGTTGCCAGATCACCGTCTCCTGCCAGATGACTGTAAAAACGTTTTTCCCGATCCGGGGCGATCACGGCCGCGGCCGCTCCGTCTCCGAAGAGAACGCAGGTTCCGCGTTCATTGAAATCAAGAATTCTGGAGAGCTGCTCGGCACCGATCAGCAGTGCGTAGGGTCTGGCCGGATCGTTTTTTCCAATCATCAGGCTGACGAGTTCAAGTCCGTATACAAAGCCGGAGCAGGCAGCATTGATATCGAAAGCGGGAATGCCAGCCGGAAGCCCAAGTGCCTGCTGCACCACGCAGGATGTCGATGGCACCAGATAATCCGGTGTGCAGGTTGCCGTGATAATAAGTCCGATCTGATCCTGTGAGATCCCGGCATTCGCCAAAGCCTCTCTCGCGGCTCCCGCTGCCAGCGTCGTCTGTGACTCGCCTTCCAGACAGAAGGAACGCGACTCGATGCCGGTGCGCGAACGGATCCACTCGTCGGACGTATCGACAAACTGCTTCATATCCTCATTGCTCATCCGGCCGGAAGGAATGGCATGCCCCATTCCGAGTATCTTAATTCCGTCCATGCATTACCTCATTTCTTATACTTGTTATTTATCGAACCATGACAGGTGCGCCAGGCGCATTTTATGATGACGCATGCGTGAGCGCCATTTGCTGATGCTGCATTCGCCATTGCCATGCGTCGAGCCTCATCTGTCTCACGCCGCATGTAGCAATTGCCATGCATCCGTGTGTCATAAATTCTGCTCCGATGTCCGATCCGGCGATATTTCTCGTACCGCGCGGTCAGCAGTGCGTTTCTTCATTCTGCTCAAGCACCTGTCCGATCAGGCGATATTTCTCATGCCGCGCGGTCAGCAGCGCGTTTCTTCATTCTGCTCAAGCACCTGCCCGATCCGGCGATACTTCTCGTACCGCGCGGTCAGCAGCGCGTTTCTTCGTGCTGCTCAAGCACCTGTCCGATCCGGCGATACTTCTCGTACCGCGCGGTCAGCAGCGCTTCTTCGCTCTGTCCTGCTGTTCTGCACAATTCCTGCAGTTCATTTCGCATCAGATCGCGGATCAGTCTGCAGGTTCCTGTAAGATCCTTCTGAATACCGCCCTTAGGTTCCGGAATAACCAGGTCCGCAATGCCGGCTTCCTGCAGATCGCGCGCCGTCATCTTGCACACATCACAGGCTTCCTTACTTCTCGACGCGTCTTTCCACAGGATGCTCGCGAAGCCCTCCGGTGACAAAACGGAGTACACGGCGTTCTCCAGCATCCAGATCCGGTCGGAAACGCTGATCGCCAGCGCGCCGCCGCTGTTGCCTTCTCCGGTGACGATGGCAAGCGTCGGAACCTTCAGCGTGCTCATGGCAGCAAGGTTCTCCGCGATCGCCACACTCTGTCCGTTTTCCTCGGCTTCTTTTCCCGGGTATGCGCCGGGAGTGTCAATAAAAGTAATGACGGGGCGGCCGTATTTCTCCGCGTCCTTCATCAGCCGAAGTGCTTTCCGATAGCCCTGCGGCTCCGGCATTCCGAAATTGTATTTCAGGTTTTCACCGAGACCAGCACCTTTTCTGTGACCGATAACGGTGACCGGTCTTCCTTCAAAGAAAGCGATTCCGCCGAGGATCGCCGGATCCTCACGTCCCAGCCTGTCTCCGCAGAGTTCTACGAATCCATCAAAGAGCTGATCGATGTAATCGGTGATCTTCGGACGATCCTTTGCTCTGGCAATCGTCAGACGATCGTAACCGGTGAGCGGCTTCCGCGGCTCTTTTGCCAGGCGGACTGCCGCACACTCCGCGATGATCGACGCCGGATCGCGATAGCCAGCCGGATCATCCGATCCGCCTTCTTCGATTTTGAAACTGTTCTCTTGCCCGCGGTCCTCTGAAGCCTTGAAATCTTCAGCCTGCCCACTTTCCTCCGTGGTTGCCTGATATCCGTGCAGCTTCAACAGCTGTACGATCGTTGCCTTCATTTCATTCTGCGGAACGACCTTATCCACAAAGCCGTGTTCCAGCTGAAATTCGGCTCTCTGGAAACCTTCCGGCAGTTTTTCCCGGATCGTTTGCTCAATGACTCGCGGACCCGCGAAGCCGATCAATGCGCCCGGTTCAGCCAGAATGATGTCTCCCAGGCTTGCGTAGCTGGCGCTGACGCCGCCCGTCGTCGGATTTGTCAGAACGGAGATGTACAGGCCGCCGTGATCGCGAAGCCGCTGAACTGCGGCACTCGTTTTTGCCATCTGCATCAGCGAGAGCATTCCTTCCTGCATGCGGGCTCCGCCGCTTGCGGAAAAAACTACGATCGGCAGGTGACACCTGTCTGCTTCTTCGAAGGCTCGTGCCAGTTTCTCACCGGCGACCGTTCCCATGCTTCCCATCATAAAGTTGCGGCTGAGCTGCGCGCCAATCAGCGGAATGCCGTCCGCGGTTCCCCGAGCCACAATGCAGGCGTCCTTTGTTTCGGTCTTGCGGCGATTCTTGTCCAGCGTCTCCCGGTATCCCGGAAACGCCAGCGGATCGATCGTCTCCACATCGGCATACATTTCCTCAAAGCTTCCGTCATCGAAAAAACGGCGTATCCTTCCTCCGAGGAGATGGCGCGTGGTATTTTTTTCTCTGAGCTTCTTGTAGCCCAGAAGCGTTTTTCTTTTCTCTTCAAAGACTGTCGGACTCATCTTGTCCTCCCACTTTCCTTATCGACCGCACGGTTCCTGCCCGCCGAGGTTTATCCTTGCGGCACTGTCCGCGTCGGCCGCGTTTTATCCTTGCGGCATTGTCCGCGTCGGCCGCGTTTTACTTCGTCCTGCCGCTTTCCTTATCCCATTTCAGGATCGCGTCGGTCTGCTTCTCCATAAAACCGGTGTCCACATTTCCCAGCATGTAATCGGAGTTGAACATGATCAGATACAACAGATTCGTGTTGGTATGAACGCCTTCGATCGTCAGTTCTTCGAGCGCCGTCCGCATCTTGCGGATTGCTTCGAGGCGTCCCGGTGCGTGAACGATGATTTTCGCGATCATGGAATCGTAGTACGGACTGATCCTGCATCCCTGATAGATCGCACTCTCCACGCGGATGCCCTCGCCTCCCGGAAAATGCAGAAAAGATACCATGCCGGGGTCCGGCGCGAAGTTACGGCTTGGATCCTCGGCATTGATCCGGCACTCGATCGTATGCCCTGTAAGCTTGATCTGGCTCTGCTTCACAGATAACTCACGGCCGGCGGCGATGCGGATCTGTTCACGCAGCAGATCAACGCCCGTCTCCATCTCGGTGACCGGATGCTCTACCTGAATACGGGTGTTCATTTCAATGAAGTAGAAGTTTCCTTCTTTATCAACAACAAACTCGACGGTTCCCGCGCTGACATAATGAACGGCTTTCGCTGCCCGGACTGCCGCCTTATACATGGCGTCGCGCATTTTGTCGGAGAGGATCCATGCCGGCGATTCCTCCAGAAGTTTCTGGTGACGTCGCTGCATGGAGCAGTCGCGTTCGCCGAGGTGTACGACATGTCCCTGCTTGTCTCCGAGGATCTGCACTTCGATATGGTGCGGATTGAGAATAAGTTTTTCCAGGTACATGGAACCGTCTCCGAAGGCGGCAATGGCTTCCGCTCTCGCGTCCTCAAAGGCGCGCTCCAATTCTGCGCTGTCGTAAGCTGTCCGCATACCGCGGCCGCCGCCACCCGCCGATGCTTTGACAAGGACCGGGTAACCCGTTTTTTCCGCGACGCGAATGGCATCCTCGGCTGTCTCGACCAGCCCGTCGGAACCCGGAACGACCGGAACCCCCTTGGCTTTCATCAGCGCGCGTGCCGACTGCTTGTCGCCCATATCGCGGATCATCTGCGAAGACGGGCCGATAAAAGCGATTCCGTTCTTTTCGCAAGCTTCCGCAAATTCCGCGTTCTCGGACAAAAAACCATAACCCGGGTGGATCGCGTCGCAATGCGTCGACTTCGCTGCCTGCAGAAGTACGTCCGTATTGAGATAGCTCTTCGCCGCCGGTGCCGGTCCGATGCAGACGCTCTCGGCAGAAAACTGCACCGGAAGCGACTCGGCATCTTCGGTCGAGTACGCCACGACGGTTTCGATCCCCATCTCATGACAGCAGCGCAGGATGCGCATGGCGATCTCACCGCGGTTTGCAATCAACATTTTCTTAAACATGCTAGTTCCTTTCGTTCTCGATTCGGTATTTTCTACGCGTTTGCCGCGTCATCGACCGATCCGATCTTCTTTACGCGTTCGCCGCGTCATCGACCGATTCGACTTTTTTACGCGTTTGCCGCGTCAATAACCGATCCGACTTTTCTACGCATTTGCCGCGTCATCGACCGATCCGACTTTTCTACGCGTTCGCCGCGTCATCGACCGGTCCGATCTTCTTTACGCGTTAGCCGCGTCATCGATCACGATCAGCGCTTTGCCGTATTCTGCGAATTCCGCATCGTCGGCAAGGATGCTCTTCACAATACCGCTGCACGGTGCCGGGATCTCACTGATCATTTTCATCGCCTCAATGAGGCCGACAGTTTCTCCTTTTTCAACCTTGCTTCCCACCTCAACGAAAGGCTTCTCGCCCGGTTTCGGTGCGCGATAGAAGATTCCGGCAAGCGGTGCGGTGATCGGCGTGCCTGCCGCTTGTTCTTCCTGTGCCCCGGAAGAGATGCCTGCACCCGCTGTCGTTGATGACAGAGTGGAATTCACGGCCGCTGCCGGAGATGCGGAAACGGCGGCTGCCTGCACATTCGATGCAGCGCCGGCCGGGATCTGCGCGATTGCCGGGATCTGTCCGAACGAGGGAACCTGACCCACGGCCGGGATCTGTGCGACTGCCGCTGCCGGCGTATCTGCTTTCTTCAGTTTCAGGGAGTTCTCCCCCTCAACGAGCGCAAACTCAGACAGCGAAGACTCTTCGAAATCCTTCATGATCGAACGGATATTTTCAACTGTAAGTTCCATATGTTTGCAATAGCCTCCTGCAAAAAGGAAGGCTGCCGATCGATCCGGCAGCCCTGTAATTTCTTTTTCGTTGCGCCTTATTTATGAGCGTCGATATACTTTACAACATCACCGACGGTATGCATGTTCGGCAGTTCTTCGTCCGGAATCGCTACACCGTACTCTTCTTCAAGTGCCATAACCAGCTCTACCAGATCAAGAGAATCCGCTTTCAGATCTTTTGCAAAATCGGACGCCTCGGTGATCTCCGCATCGTCAAAGCTCAGTGTATCTACAATAATGTCTTTTACTTTCTCAAATGTGCTCATTGTTTTTTCTCCTTATTAGTCCCCTCGGGATAATTTAAGATTATTTAGTTAAATTCTTTTAGCTAAATAATTCATAAACAATATGCCACGAATTAGCATGGATGTCAAGAAAAATAATGACAAATAATAAAAACTCGGAATAAGACGACTATATGCATTACTCCATCTGTCATCATATTCCGAGTCACCTTAATTTGTTCTCGTATTACTCTCTATCAATATAAGTGGCATTTACTTTAGGTACAGTAATTGTATTCCCAAATAGTGCCTGGTAAGAGGTTATTCCCTCATATGTACCATAAAATGTAATCATATCATCCTCAAGTATCTTTGGTGCATTTGAAGGCAACAAGTACTCCACCCAGATTTGGTCATCATAATATCCATATCCATCCTTATTTGTGATGTAAACACGAAGGTCAACCATTCCCAATCCATAAGGGTCTGTCGTCACTTGTGCTACACGGCCATAATATTTCACGTGTGCTCCCTCATTCTTATCTGGATTTCGAGCAATATCATCATAAGGGATACTCTGACAACTAGCCTTATACTGTTCCTTGGTCAAACTAGTGCACTTCACCTGTAACTGACAAGATTTTCCTTCGTAGTCAATTTCAACAGTTGATGTTTCACCTGCTTTTAGCTCGACTGCACTTTTTACAGTCCACCCGGTAACTGCCTGAGTTGACCCATCTGAATATGAAGCCGTGACAGTTATTCCGTCGTTGTCCGTATCAAGACTGGTGCCCGCCAATGTATCTCCACTGTATTCTGCAGTAATTCCGGATAACGTGGTAGTGCATTTAACTTTCAATGGTGCGGTTACCGGTTTTCCTGTATATCTGTCTGTATAAGATATGGTTATCGTAGACTCTTTCTCAGGCTCCAGCGTTGCGACATTTACAGTCCTCCATCCGCCTTGAGGTATCTGTTTCCTATCTCCATTTACATAAACAGCGGTAACGACAATATCCGTATTTTTCTCGTCGAGGACAATCCCAGCATCCGTTTTTCCCTCATAAGACACATCAAGAGATGCAACCAGACTTGTGGAACATTTTATTGTCACATCCTTACTTAATTTCTTGTAAGTGATTGTAACCTTTGCTTCCTTATCCGGTTTAAGCTCCACAGGTTTATTCAGGGTCCAATCCGTTACCTCCTTTGTATTTCCGTCACTATAGACGGCAACGACATCAAAGTTCTTCTCATCATCGTCAATGACGTTCCCTGCCCCGAAGCTGCCAAGATATTTCACCTGCAGTCCTACAAGCTTCGGTCTTGTAAGTACAATAGCGACTACGACTGTGGTCATCGCAATGAGTGAAAGCAAGACGATGAGCAGTAACTTCTTTTTTTTGTTGTTGGACGGTTTTTTTGCAGCAATACTGCTGTCTCCGCCATCAGGGCTGAAATTTGCCGGCGTAGTTGATCCTCCATTACTTGCTGCATCGTGCAATCCCATATTCCCTGAAGTTTCTTTCGAAATTATTTCGGGAAATACTTCTCCGCATTCTGTGCAATACCTTGCATTGTCAGCGCACATCGTCCCACATTTTTTACATGTTTTCATAGTACCCCTCCCGTTATTGCTGATAAATGAATCTTACTCCAATTCATCAACAGCTGTTTGCACAATGAGATCTTCTAATTAATCAAAAACAATCCCAGCAATTTCGTACCCGTCTGGTTTATGATAAAGACATGAAAATAGGCGCCCGTGCTTTTTCCGCACAGACGCCAAAAAATTTCTCCGGATCCACAGCCGATCCGGTATCTCCTGTTTCGCTTGTTTATCCTGTTTCCCTTGTTTATCCCATCTTCCTCATCACTTCGCCAGAAATGCCTGCAGCCTCTTCGCTACATTCTCCTGCAGGTTCCGATAGAAAAACTCATAGTCGTAAATGTGGTAAGCGCCCTCCGGAAGGTTCGCGATGCGCGGCGGATAGTCCGCCTTATCGATGTCCGTCACCTTCAGCGTGCCTCGCGTCTCGTCGATGTAAGCGCCGCACAGGTTCGGGATCTCGGCAGCAACAGAATACGTTGCACCTTTCACATAGACGAACCCTTTATTCTGTTCCTTCGAAGCAGTCTCGCCGGTCGTCGTCCAGTTGAGCGGATTGATCGACAGCATCCGGATGTCTGCCGGGAAAAACGGTGACTCCGTTACTTCCGGTGCTTCGCATTCAAAGCTGATGATGACACCGGTGTCGTTCTCGCCCTGCGCCATCCGAAGCTGCGGGTATTTTTTTGTCATTTCCTCGGTGCACGGCCAGCCGATCGCATAGGCGGCAACAAGTTTTTCCCGCATCTCCTCGGATCCGAATTCATCGATCATCAGACGGTAAAGCATATCAGAGCCCTGTGAAAAGCCTGCCAGGATGATCGGACGACTGCCCTCCGACTCCTTCAGATACTGCTCAAACGCCGCCTTCACATCTGCGTACGCCGTCAGCATATCCTCGCCATCCGCGGTCCCGCCGTTCACATAGTGTTCCATGGTGACCATTCTGTAATAAGGCGCGTAGACGCGGGCATTCTCATTATAGATGCCGATCTCCATGTTCGTGGAATTCAGGATGGAGGCTCTGGTATCCGAATCCGTGATATCGGCATTCGCCCCTTCCGCGGTCGAAGTCGGCGCAATGAAAAAAACGTCTGCTACAGGGTCCGCTGCGTTTTTCGCGACATCGTCCCCTTCCGGCGCCCCTACGATATCGCCGTAGTACATCCAGTTCTCACGATTCGAATAATCTACCGTAGATTCCGGAAGATCAACGCTTCTGCTATACGCTCCCGCCGCGCCTTCTCCCGCATCGGTGCTGTCAGACTCCGCATTTTCTGTGTTCTCTCGTTCCCCTGCGTCAACGCCATCGGCATTCCCGGCAGCAGACGTCTTCGCGTCGCTCTCGGCATCGCTTTCTGCCTCCGCGTCTCTGTCCGCATCGACGGAGGAAGAGGAACTTGCCGATCCGGATCCGACTGCACTTGTCGCTGCCGCTGAAGATGCATCGGACGGTCCTGCGCAGCCGGTGAAGGCCACAACCGCTGCGAACAATAACGCTGTTACCAAATATCTCTTCATTTTGAAATTCTCCTTCTGCTTCGATATTTTCATTTGATACTTCGTTGGTTCGATATTTTGCTTCGATATTTCGTTCGATTTCTCGATTCGCTATTTCATTTGTAATTCATTCGATATTTATTCAATATTTTCATGAATCACTCTCCAATAATATCACACACCGGCGGATTTATGTGCGTCTGCGTTTTTTCTAAAGGAATCATAATCTACCGGCATAACAGACACCGCGGTGTGCGGCACCTGAAAAAATAGCTCTGCGAACGCAGGGGCCGGTTCATAGTGTCAGCCGAAGAAATTGCTCTGCGAACGCAGGAGCAGGTTCATCGGGTCAGCCGAAGTACTTCTCGATCACCTTCCGGATCTCCTGCGTTCCCAGAGGGTTTACGCTCGTCTCCTCCGTAATGATCAGTCGATCCCCGAGAAAAATTCCCGCTGTCTGGTAATCCTTGATCCGCTTCACCGCTTGTCTGGCGTATTCCCGATCATCCATGATTCCGCGATGCTCCCAATACACGACTTTTCTCCTTTTTACATCAAGAACAGTGAAATCGGGATGAATCGTCATTCCCTTACGAAGAGCAAGCGGACATTCATATTTGTATAGAATTCCGTACTTGTTCAGTGCGTTGGCTATGTTGATCTCCGACTTTGACCGCACCCGCTCACCGCGGTCGGTGATAAATCCCGCATACTCGTCAGGAATCGGCTTCCTAACATACGGAATCTCCGCCCATGCGCTTGCATATTCGGCATCTGATAGATCGATTGGCTTGAGAAAAGTTTTGGATTTGTCAGGAAATGAATCAAAGACTTCTTGAAAGGAATTTTGATGCTTCGACAGGGATATGCGAAACGGTTCAAGTACGGCCAGTTCGGCGTCGATTTCCTTGAGAATCTTCTCATTATAGGACTTCTGCAGATAAGTTGTCAGCTTCTGGACATCCTGCAAAGAAACATAGGTACCGGCAACATCCTGCGGTGATTTTCGAAGGTAGTACTGGATTCTTCTTTCATCTTTTGCAATTCTTATTTTTCCGGGTGGAGCTTTAGAAACTGCATCACTGATGCAGTCCCGAAATGCCCGTAGTTCCTGTATACGGGCAGCAACTTCCCTGTCCAGCTGGCTTGGCATTAATAATTTTTTCAATATTAATTATCCTCCATGTTCTTGAAATACATTGAAAATTGATTACTTCCACCCGGAAATGCAGACTGTGGTAGAAAGCAATAAATCATCCTAATCTTGCTTATATTATCGCCCAGAAAGGCATCCACCGCCGGCTCTGGCAATAAATTCTCTTAATCTTGCTTGTTTTATTGCCCAGAAAGACATCCTCTGCCGGCTCTGGCAATAAATTCTCTTAATCTTGCTTGTTTTATTGCCTGGGGAGACATCCTCTGCTGGCTATGGCAATAAATTCTCTTGATCTTGCTTGTTTTATTGCCCGGGGAGGCATCCTCTGCCGGCTCTGGCAATAAATTCATTTAATCTTGCTTGTTTTATTGCCCGGAGTGTCATCCACTGCCGGCTCTGGCAATAAATTCTCTTGATCTTGCTTGTTTTATTGCCTGGGGAGACATCCACTGCCGGCTCTGGCAATAAATTTACTTGTTCATGCTGATTTTATTGCCCGGCGCCAATTTTGACGCCGGAACAACGGAAAGAATGTGATCTAATGATCGTTTCTTGATTAGTATTAAGAATTAATAAGAAATACGATACGAAATACGATATGATTTATGATATGGATTGAATCGTGATCAAATGCTCAATTAGAATCTGATTCGGTTCTTCCCTTATCCCCTCCGTCTCTCCACGAATCTTCCCAGGCGGGTCAAAGCTTCCCTGAGATTTTCGATGGAGTATGCGTAGGAGAGTCGGAGATAGCCTTCCCCGCAGTCACCGAAGGCGGTGCCGGGGACGATAGCCACTTTCTCTTCACGAAGAAGTGTTTCGGCAAATTCTTCGCTCGTCATGCCAAATTCCTTAATGCACGGGAATACATAAAACGCGCCGAGCGGCTCGAAACAGGGAATTCCCATTTCATCAAGCATATGAAGAACAAAGCGGCGGCGCTCATTGTAGGATTCCCGCATCACGCGGACATCCTCGTCGCCGTTTCGAAGCGCCTCCACACCTGCATACTGGCTGGTGGTCGGCGCGCACATGATCGCAAACTGATGGATCTTGGTCATCTGCCTGATCAGAAAGGCCGGTCCGCAGGCATAGCCCATGCGCCAGCCTGTCATCGCGTATGCCTTAGAAAAACCATTGACCACGACGGTCCGGTCGCGCATTCCCGGAAGAGATGCAATGGAAACATGTTTGCCCGCATAGGTCAGCTCACTGTAAATTTCATCGGAAAGTACGTAAATATTGTTTTCAATGATGATATCGCGGATCGCTTCCAGATCCTCCTTCCGCATGATCGCTCCGGTCGGATTGTTCGGGAAAGGAAGAACGAGAATCTTCGTCTTCGGCGTGATCGCGGCTTGCAGTTCTTCCGGTGTCAGGCGGAACTCATTCTCTGCCTTCAGGTTAATGATGACCGGCGTCGCATCAGCCAGAGCCGCGCACGGAACATACGAAACATACGCCGGCTGCGGGATCAGAACCTCGTCACCCGAATTGATCATCGCGCGAAACATCAAGTCGATCGCCTCGGAACCGCCGACCGTAACAAGAACTTCCGAGAGCGGATCATACTCCACACCCTGGGAGCGCTTCATATATTTCGCGATCTCCACGCGGAGTTCCTTCAGACCTGCGTTGGACGTGTAGAATGTTCTTCCCTTTTCCAGAGAATAAATGCCTTCATCCCTGATATGCCACGGCGTATCGAAATCCGGTTCGCCGACGCCCAGCGAGATCGCGTCCTCCATTTCGCTGACCAGATCAAAAAACTTTCTGATCCCGGAGGGTTTCATGACAACAACTTTATCCGAGAGCATCTCCTCGGGAGAGCGATCCTCCCGTTTCTTCAAATCAGCCTTCGATTCCATATTTTCACTGCTCATTCGCAGCCTCCTTACAGTTTGATACATGCACTTGCGTATGCGTGCCGGCGCTTACAGTGTGATCCGCGCACTTGCGTACGTTTGCCGGCGCTTACAGAGTGATCCGCGCATTTGCGTACGTGTGCCGGCGCTTACAGTGTGATCCGCGCACTTGCGTATGCGTGCCGGCGCTTACAAGTGTATCCGTGCATTTGCGTATACGTGCCGGTGCTTACAGAGTGATCCGCGCATTTGCGTACGTGTGCCGGCGCTTACAGCGTGATCCGTTCACGGGTATCCTCCGGCTTTACAGCCATGATCGTTCCGTGATCCTTATATTTCTTCAGGATGAAATGGGTCGCTGTGCTGATGACCGTATCCAGAGTCGACAGTTTATTTGTAACAAAACCGGAGACCTCTCGCAGTGTTTTTCCCTCAAGGGTGACCATCAGATCATAGCCGCCGGAGATCAGGTAGACGGAGTTGACCTCCGGGTATTTGTAGATACGCTCGGCGATGTCATCGAAGCCCTTGCCGCGCTGCGGTGTGACGCGCACCTCGATCAGAGCAGTCACTTTCTCGATGCCGGTCTTGTCCCAGTCGATCATGGTGTGATAACCGCAGATGATGCCCTCCTCTTCCATTTTCTGGAGCGCGTTCACGATCTCGATCTCCGTGGTGCCTAGGAGCACCGACAATTCCGCTACATCGATGCGGCTGTTTTTCTCAATGATGGTAAGAATTCTTTCATCCAATGCATTCATTACAAATGCCCTCCCTATTTAAAAACTACCTTTGCAAACTTCTCAGAGGATCATCGACAGGCCGATCCTGTTTTTCTGCAGATCGACGCTGATGACTTTGACCTCCACTACATCTCCGACGCTTACGACCTCAAGCGGATGTTTGATGAATTTCTTGTTTGTCATCTGTGAAATATGTACAAGTCCGTCGTGATGCACGCCGATATCGACGAACGCACCGAAGTCTATGACGTTGCGGACTGTTCCCTTCAGGATCATGCCCTCTTTGAGATCCTTCATATCCAGAACGTCGCTTCGAAGGACCGGCTTCGGCATGTCTTCACGCGGGTCGCGGCCCGGGCGCTGCAATTCTTTGACGATATCCCGAAGGGTCGGTTCTCCGATGCCCAGTTCTTCCGCGGTCTTCGCGTAATCCTTTACGCGGATCTGTGTGCTGCCGGAAAGCGTCTTCTTGTCGATGCCCTCCATCTCCAAAAGTGCCTCGGCGGCCTTGTAGCTCTCCGGATGCACGCCCGTATTGTCCAGCGGATTTTTGCCGCCGGCGATACGCATGAAGCCCGCGCACTGCTCGAAGGCCTTCGGTCCCAGCTTCGGAACCTTCAGCAGATCTCTTCTCGATTTGAAGCGGCCGTTCGCCTCACGATAGGCGACGATGTTTTTCGCGATCGGCTTGGAAATTCCGGAAATATACTCCATGAGCGGCGCGGATGCCGTATTCAGGTCGACACCGACATGGTTTACGCAGTCCTCGACAATGCCGGAAAGCGCGTCGGAAAGTTTTTTCTGGTTCATATCATGCTGATACTGGCCGACACCGATCGACTTCGGGTCGATCTTGACCAGTTCCGCGAGCGGGTCCTGTACGCGGCGCGCGATCGATGCGGCGCTTCGCTGCTCGACGGTATAATCCGGCAGTTCCTCCGCCGCCAGCTTGCTTGCGGAATAAACGGACGCGCCGGCCTCGCTCGTGATCACGTACTGCACCTTCTCCGGGATCTCTTTGATGATCTCGACGATCAGCTGCTCGGACTCGCGGGACGCGGTGCCGTTGCCGCAGGAGATCAGCGTGACGTGATGCTTGCGGATCAGTTTTTTCACCGTATCCTTTGCCGCGGCGATCTTCGCCGGCGTGGTCGGTGCTGTCGGGTAGACAATGGTCGTGTCGAGGATCTTGCCGGTCTCGTCGACAACGGCGAGCTTACAGCCGTTGCGGTAGCCGGGATCCCAGCCGAGAACGACCTCCCCCGCGATCGGCGGCTGCATCAGAAGCTGGGCGAGGTTTTTATCAAAAACTTTGATCGCACCGTCTTCGGCGGCCTCGGTCAGCTCGCTTCGAATCTCACGCTCGATGGCAGGTCCGATCAGACGCTTGTAGGCATCCATGATCGTTGCGACCAGAACCGGCATCGTATATTTGTTGTCTCTCTTGATGATGTAATGACCGAGGAAGCGGTAGATCTTCTCCTGATCCACATCGATCGTGACGGTAAGAAGCTTCTCCTTCTCGCCGCGGTTAATGGCAAGGACGCGGTGACCGGCGATCTTCGCGACCGGCTCCTCAAAGTCGTAATACATCTCGTAGACAGATTTTTCCTTCGGATCCTTTGCCTTCGAAACGAGGCGCCCCGTGTTTCTGGTGTGATTACGGATGCCCTCGCGGTACTCGGCGTTGTCGGAAATCATCTCGGCGATAATATCCTCCGCTCCGGCAATTGCCTCCGCTGCGGATGCCACGCCCTTCTCTTCGGAGATGTAAGCTGACGCGTCCTCTTCGAGCGGCCGTGTCGTCTCCTGCGCCAGAATCAGTTCGGCAAGCGGCTCCAGACCTTTCTCTTTCGCGATCGTCGCGCGGGTGCGGCGCTTCTGCTTGTACGGACGGTAGATATCCTCGAGCGCGACCATCGTCTCTGCCTTGTCGATGGCATCAGAAAGCTCCTTCGTCATCTTGCCCTGCTCCTCAATGGAAGAACGCACCGCGGCTTTTCTCTCCTCCAGATTTCTCAGGTAGGTGAGGCGCTCGGAAAGCGCACGAAGCTGTTCGTCATCCAGAGAGCCCGTGACCTCTTTGCGGTAACGCGCGATGAACGGGACCGTACTGCCCTCGTCGATCAGTTTTACCGCTGCCTCGACCTGTGCCGGGCGTACCTTCAGTTCCTCTGCGATCTGTTTAAAAATATCCACGTAATGTCTCCTCGTAATTTCGTAATTGTCTAAGCGGTGCGGCATGATCCTGCCTGCGCCGGCGGCGTTCCCGGGTCACGAATGTCCTTACTGCCTGATCCTGCGCGTCGGCGGCTGGACGGTCTTGCGCGGCATTCCCATATGCTCCTGCGGCGCCGGCGGCACACCACGGACTTACAGCCGCAGCATCCGGTCGATCTCGGCCCGCAGATCGGATCTTCTGTCTTTCAGAAGAAGAAGTTTATTGTACTTATAGTAAGCTTCGTTTCCGCAATCGCTGACATACTTCAGGCTGTAGTAGCCCGCTGCCAGCTCGGTAAGGAAGATGACCATTTCCTGTCCTTCTCCGAATACCTCTGCCAGGAAAGAAAAACTATTTGTCAGGTGCTCTCCTGCTTTTTCCGCGCGGGCGCGACGGTCTGCCTCCCGTTTCGTGAACCAATCCTTGAGAATCGCAAACTCCGCCGCCGCATCGCACTCGCCTGCCTGCTTCTCTTTCAGCAGCTGCACTGCCTCGGTGAGAGCCGCGATCTTCCTGCGGGATGCGCGAAGCGCAGCACGATCGAGAAGATGCGCTTCCGTCTGCTCACGCAGCAATTCCTTTTCTCTGTCGAGTTCACTCAAGGCACAAGTATACACTATTCCGCCGCTGCGGGAAAGTCCGGCGTTCCCGGCACCGTTCATCGGATTTCCCGCCGCAGTTTCCCGCATCTTCCTGCAGAACTCGTAGATCTCCTTCTGCAGCTCCAGATCCTCCGCGTACTCGCGGAACTCGCCGTTCAGCGCGTCGATCAGCAGACTGATCAGACTCAGCTTCTCATCGAACGGTGCCGTCCTGATCTGTTTCTCATCGAAAGCTGCCGTTCCTTCGAGGATCTCCGGAATCCGGTAAACGGTGCGGTACTTCCGGTACAATTCATAATAGGCCGCGAAATCCTCGGCCGTCTCATCATCCTGCAAATACTGCTCCGTCAGCGATTTAGAGACCGTTTTTCCCAGTTCCTCATAGACACGGATGATGCGGGAGAGATCCTCCCAGCCTCGCGCCGTCACGAAGCGCGCGCCGTCCATCGTGTTCTTCACGGAATAAAACTTGTCCTTCTTGATCTCCAGATACGCAAGGATCGAGCCGTGCACGCCCGCCTTGTACGCATATTCCTTCCAGCAGTCGAAATCCGCGTCGATATTGATCCGCTTCACGCGGTCGAGCGTTACGATATCGAGGTCGCGCACCGACTTGTTGTACTGCGGCGGATTTCCGGCCGTCACGATGACAAAACCGTCGGGCACACGATGCGTACCGAACGTTTTGTACTGCAGGAACTGCAGCATCGTCGGCGCCAGTGTCTCGGAAACGCAGTTGATCTCATCGAGAAAAAGGATTCCTTCATGGATTCCCGACTTTTCGATGCGGTCGTAGATCGACGCGACGATCTCACTCATCGTATATTCCGTCACGGCGTACTCCCTGCCGTCATAGTTTTTGTGTGAAATAAAGGGCAGACCGATCGCGCTCTGCCTCGTGTGATGCGTGATCGTGTAGGATACCAGGTTAATGTGCAGCTCGGAGGCCACCTGCTCCATGATCGCCGTCTTGCCGATTCCGGGCGGGCCCATGAGAAGGACCGGCCGCTGCCGCTCGATCGGGATCTCATACGCCCCCGTGTCGTCCTTCTTCAGATAGGCCTCGACCGTATTGATAATTTCCTCTTTCGCTTCCTTGATATTCATCGTGTGTCCTCACTTATGTGTCGGTCGTGATATACATACAGCTTCATTGCCCAGTCGGGCACGTCCCTGTCGTTCATCTCTTCGTCGCTTTGAAAAACAAATGCCGTGTCGTATTTTGTCGGTTTCTCCGGATAGATCCCGAAGCCGTCCGTGAAGTACAGCAGGCCTTTCAAGTGTGTCAGCTGCCCGTCCCGCTGACAGCGCTCAATATATTCGAAGACCGGCCGGAAATCCGTGCCCATGCCGCCGTGCAGCGTGAACCCCTTCGCGTACCTGCGGATCTCGCCGACATCGGTCAGCCGCAGATCATTCTGTACCTGATCATCGCATTCGATAATGTGCACATTGACCCGGTGAAAAAACGTTTCTTCGCTCTCCAGAATCGATGCGGTATCGTTCAAAAACTTCTGCACCAGCGTTGCCTGACAGGAGGCGGAGGTGTCGATCGCAATGACCAGTTCCTCGATCTTCTTCGCTTCGCGATACTCGTTTTCTTCCATCAGCGGCATGTTGCCGTAGAGTTCCATGCCGTAATTGTAAAAACCGTAATCGAAGGAATCCGGATCGATGTGCGACTCCTCGCGGATGACCGCAAAGCGGCGAAGATACTCACGGAAGTCATCTCTCTTCTTGTTCTCAAAGGAAAGGACTCTCTCCAGATTTCCCGTCTCATCGGATCTTTCATGGCCGAAGGTCTCCAGTTCGATCTGCATCCTTTTCGCGTTTTTCTTCCAGTCATCCTCCTGCTCCTCCGGCGGTTTTCGCCTTGGTGCCGGCGGCGGATTCTGATCCTGCTCGGGGTCATTTCTGTCCGTGTCATCATCCTGCAGGCGCAGCCAGAAGCTGTGGTCGTCACGACCGAATTCGTAGGCAAGCCGCAGCTGCGTACTGTAGTCGACGTTTTTCTCGATAAACCAGCGATAAAGCTTCTCCGCGGTCAGCACCTTCAGGTCTCCGGTCAGCCGCGCGTACCATTCCTCGCGGAAATCCGACTGCGTCACGCGAATCACATCGACATCCATCGAATCGACGATCGACTCCACCGCGATGTCGCAGCAGAGGTCCCACAATTCCGTGTCGTGATGCGCTTTGACGGCAAACATATGGCGAAAAATGCAGTGCATGATCATGTGCATGTAGACGCGGTCGATCAGATACGGATGGTCGAGATAGGTCTCCATCAGCCAGGTCGGGTTAAAACGGATATACGCGGCATCCGTTCCGACCCGCGGCGTCGACACGTCCATCTCATAGCCGAGACTGTTCAGCGCCGGCCCGCAAAAATGCATCGCCAGATACAGCTCCGTCCGGGCCGCGTTCAATATTCTTTTGCCCATCGCGTCCAGCGATTCTTTGTATGTGCTCATGTAAACTCCCTGAATTCCCAACGGGATCATCGTGGTTACTTGCGGTGTCCCGACTGGGGTGCTTGCCGTATCCCAACTGGGGTGCTTGCGGTGTCCCAACTGGGGTGCTTGCAACCGACTCCCGGCCGGGTTCCACGCAATTTCCGTCCGGGTTTCACGCAATCTTCGGCCGGGTTTCACGCAATCTCCGGCAGTGTTCCACGAAATCTTCGGCCGGGTCCTGCGCAATCTTCGGCCGGGTCCTGCGCAATCTTCGGCAGTGTTTCACGAAGTCTTTCCGTCAAGCATCGATTCACCTTACTTTTACGGCATCCGATGTATCGCGGGCTGGTACGAATTGATCGAGCATCGAAGCTTTCCTGCTTGCTTCTTCTCGATGTATCCCTGCTTCGTTTCGGGATGGCCACGGCATCGATACAATCTTGCTTGCTTCTTCTCGATGTATCCCTGCTTCGTTTCGATATGGCCACGGCATCGATACAATCTTGCTTGCTTCTTCTCGATGCATCCCTGCTTCGTTTCGGTATGACCACGGCATCGATACAATCTTGCTTGCTTCTTCTCGATGCATCCCTGCTTCGTTTCGGTATGGTCACGGCATCGATACAATCTTGCTTGCTTCTTCTCGATGCATCCCTGCTTCGAATCAGTTTGATCATGGCATCGGAGAAATCTTGCTTGCATCTTTCCGATGCAAGGCCCCTCGCAAGGTGGTCATTTCAACCTATTATGAAATATTTCCAGCCAAACGTAATCCCGGATTCCGCACCTCGTTACAATAGATAGTCATAGATCATCCAATGAAAATGTCATGCCCTTATAGGAAGTGTCTTCCTTGATCTTCGATTGGTTCTCGCCATCCTTACGGTTTGATCGGCACTCGTAATTCGAAGGATTGGGCTGATCCCCACGATCCGAATAGCTTTGCCCGCCCCCGTGTGCCGAACCATCCGATTGAGCCGCATTGCTTAGTTTTTCCGATCGCTCCGCATCGTTTACTTGTTCCGATCGCTCCGCGTCATTTTCTCGTTCCGATCGATTTCCTTCCTTCTTGAATCGATTCTGATATTCCATCAGCATACCGCAGATTTCTGTGCGCTTCCTGCGGGATGCGAGCTTTAACGCTGTCTGCACGGTTTCCAGATCCGGATACGCATCATACAGCAGATACTCCAGAAGATCCCTGTCATTCTCCTCGATCAGATCATCCAGAATCACTGCTGCCTTCTCATGCAGATAGTCCGCATACATGACCTTCGCGTCTTCCGTCAGTTCGACCGGTGACCGCAGGCGGTCAAACGCGATCTGTGATGCCGTTCTGATTCCGTCCGTCTCTGCCTTGGAAAAAATACGGTCATACTCACGGAAAAAGATTCCCTGCCTATTCATGCATTGTCTGTAATGGTAGCCAGCTCCCACGATCTTCGGGTGAATCGCCCTTGCGTGCGTGTCTTCCCGGTCTTCGTTGTGATACGAGGGAAATGTGAGAAAAACAACGTGCCCGTCTTCGTGCGTACTACCGGAATTACCGGAATTGTCGGAACCGCACACAGTGATCCGAAAATGCATCTCCTCCGGGCTGTCACCGGTCAGATCCTTGAGAATCTGATACTTTCCGGCGCGGATCGTCAGATCGATCTCCTTCAGTGCTATGCACTCGCGAATAACTCCGTCGTAGTAGTCGACAACGCTGTCGGAAAGGGTAAGCTTCCGCAAATTTCTGCAGTCGTAAAAAGCGAAGGATCGAAGTTCAGTGACAGTCTCCGGAACAACAATCTCGCGGATATCCTGCCGGCCGGAAAAAGCATGCCCGGCGACACTTGTCACAGGAAGTCCATCGACTTCTTCCGGAATGTTGAGATAGGTTACTTCCCCATCAAATCCGGTGATCTGTACACTGTTTTCTCTTTTTTCAAATAGAAATGCCACTGCTAGCGCCTCACAAATGCAATAGTAATCTTCATCTTCGCCAATTTTTCGCCAATTTCTTGATTTGACAGTGCCTTTATTCTACACCAAATCGCAACTGCACGAAACCCCGAGCTGCCATGTTCGGATGAATCAAATGAATTGAATGAATCAATTGAATTCATCTGCTGTCATCCGACCAAAATTCAGTGGTACTATTGGTGAGGAGAATTAGGGTATGGACTTGCGGAGTTGAATCCTCAGAGGTGAACTTCCGTTTATGGGATTTGGGAGTTGAGTTCTCAGAGGTGAGCTTTCATTTATGGGATTTGGGAGTTGAGTCCTCAGAGGTGAGCTTTTATTTATAGGATTTTGGAGTTGAGTCCTCGGAGGTGAGCTTCCGTTTATGGGATTTTGGAGTTGAGTCCTCGCGTGGAAGTAGGATTTCACGAATGAGCATCGATCAGCACGAACGTCTGATATGCCGATGCTTCAAAGGCTGAAATATCATGAGATGATGCATCGGAATTGATCTATCAAATTATCCTCGATTCATCACACCTCACATAATAACGGCAATGAGAATCGAAAAAACTTGCTTACGCAATTTATCGATGCCGTCGCGAAATCAAAGCAACAAAAATTCTTGCAGCAGGCATCGATCGACGCCACGGCTATTCCAGATCGATGCCGCCGCGGAGCAAGACAACAAAAATTCATGAAGCAGGCATCGATCGATGCCACGACGAAGCAAGTTCGATGCCGCCGCGGAGCAAAGCAACAAAAATTCATGAAGCAGGCATCGATCGATGCCACGACGAAGCAAGTTCGATGCCGCCGCGGAACTTAGAATGCCAGGGCGAAGAATTCCGCTGCAGAGTGGCCCTCCACAGAGATTTCCGCCCAACAGAAAAGGGGAAGCGCGCGTGCGTGCTTCCCCTTTTCTTATTCAATCTTCATGCTTTATGAAATCCTGATAGCAGTTGCTGCCACTTGAATTTCCGAATGAGATCCTGATTACAGGTTCTCGGTCATGAATTTCTCAAGTGCTGCTGCAGCAGCCTCTTCGTCCTCACCCTCAATATTGAAGGTTACTTCGGAATCCTGCTTAGCACCGAGGCTCATGATAGCAAGTGTAGATTTTGCATTTGCGGATTTGCCGTCCTTAACGATGGTAACTTTGCTGGCAAGAGTTTTTACCAGTTTAACCAGCTCGCCTGCCGGACGTGCATGCATTCCGTGCTCATCTTTGATTACATAAGTAAAAGTTTTCATTGGCTTATTCTCCTTTACTGTTCCACATCACAACGATGGTTTTACGTGATTTTTATGATACCATTATTTTCGCTATATTACAGCAGATAATATGGTTAAATATTTGTTTTTTCCACAAACGGAAGATTTATTATATTCTATTGTCCGCTTAACGGGAAGCAGTCCGCTTAACGGAAGCAGTCTGCCTAACGGGAACGCAGTCTGCTTATTATTTCGCAAGTCCGCTCTCTGCCGGAGAAAGTTTTTTCTTCATAATCGAGAGAAGGACGCAGCCAACGCCTGCACCGATCGCAAGTGCCAGTGCGTACATTGCCGGGTTGCCGATGATGGCTACTACCCAGAAGCCGCCGTGCGGTGCCGGGCTGGTGCAGCCTGCCGCTGCGGAGATCGCGCCTGCTACTGCGGAACCGATGATACAGGACGGGATTACACGTCCCGGATCAGCTGCCGCGTACGGGATGGCACCTTCGGAAATGAAGGAAAGTCCCATGATGTAGTTTACAACGCCGGCCTGTCTGTCTGCCTTGGTCCAGCGATTTTTGAAAAACGTCGTGGACAGAGCGATAACAAGCGGAGGAACCATGCCGCCGACCATGACGGATGCCATGATGATCTGGCCTGCCGTTGTTCCGTCAGCCAGCATTGCCGTACCGAATACGTAAGCCGCTTTGTTGAACGGGCCGCCCATATCGATGGACATCATGCCGCCGACTACTGCTCCGAGAAGTACAAGGTTTGTCGTTCCCATGCTGGAAAGTACATTGGTGATTCCGCTGTTGATCGCTGCGAAGATCGGGTTTACGGCAAACATCAGAACGCCCATCAGGAAGATACCGATCAACGGGTAAAGCAGAACCGGTTTGATACCTTCGAGAGAATGCGGAAGCCTGTCAAAAAGTTTTTCCAGACCCTTGGTCATGTAGCCGCCGGCAAAACCTGCGAACAGAGCGCCGATAAAGCCGCCGCTGATCAAAACGTAGCTGGACGGATCCGGGGATGCGAGCCATGCGAAGGAATAACCGAGGCTGGCAAGGGAGCCGCCGACAAAGCCGACCGCAAGTCCGGGTCGATCCGCAATGGACTGTGCGATATATCCCGCAAGTACCGGAAGCATGAACGCGAATGCCGCGTCACCGGTTGCCTTGAAGAAGTGCGCGATCGGGGATGTGGAACCGAATCCGGAGGTACCTGCCGCAGCGCCGTCGAGAAGGAATGCCAGAGCGATCAGGATACCGCCGCCTACGACGAACGGAAGCATATGGGAAACACCGTTCATCAGCTCTTTATACAGAACGTGTCCTACGCTCTCTTTTTCCGCCTGCGAATCGGCCAGAGCCGCTCTGGAATCACCTTCCAGAACCGGTGCCTCATTGTTCAGGATCTTATTGATCAGAACTTCCGGCTCGTTGATACCTCTCGTTACGGAAGTGGAATAAACCTGTTTGCCTTTGAACCGGGCGAGGTCGATGTTTTTGTCGGCTGCAATGATGATACCTTTTGCATGCACGATCTCTTCGACGGTCAGAATGTTCTTCGCGCCGACGGAGCCCTGGGTCTCGGCCTTCAGCGTATAGCCCATCTCTTTGGCTTTTTTCTCAAGAGACTCTGCTGCCATGTAGGTATGCGCGATACCGGTCGGGCAGGCTGTGATTGCCAGAATATCCGGATACTTGCCGGCATCGGTAGCAGCCTGAGCAGCCGCTGCCTTCTCATCCTCTTCGGACAGGTGTTCTTTCTCAGCCCTGTCGATGACTGCGAGGAACTCTTCCGGCGTTTTTGCCGCGCGAACGCCTGCAACGAAATCCTCGTCCATCAACATCGTTGCCAGACGGCTCAGAACTTCAAGGTGGATATTGTCCTTGGTGTCCGGTGCAGCGATCATGAAAAACAGATCGGACGGCTCGTCATCCGGCGCGTCATAATTAACGCCTGCCGGAACGGTCATAGCTGCAAGTCCGGCACGGATGGCAACCGGCGTTTTTGCGTGCGGAATGGCAATTCCGTCTCCCATTGCTGTCGTGCCCTCTTCCTCGCGGGCAAGAATCGCTTTCTTGTAGGTCTCACGATCCGAAACGTTGCCGGATTTCACCTGCAGATCAATCAGCTGATCGATCGCGTTCATTTTGTCCGTAGCTGTTGCGCCGATCTTGATTCCTTCGGGCTTCAGCAGATCAGTAATCTTCATGTTATCCCTCCTATTTTATAATGAGTTTACCGTTCACTCACATTACGGTCTCTGTCATGCATCGAAGCGTCGGACCAGTGCCTGCGCCTGATGCTGTTGTCTGTTACGCGGAGTTCGCGCCTCGCTCTTATGTCGTGCGGTTCCGGCGCTGCGTGGTTCGCGCCGCGTTCACATGTCGTGCGGTTCCTGCGCTGCGTTTTTTACAGGATCTTCAGCAGTGCCTCGACCTCCGGTCTGGTTGCCAGATCCGGCGAGAATGCACTTGCGGAGCCTGTGCAAAGCCCCATGCGGAATGCTGTCTCGAAATCGCCGCTCTCCATAAATCCGGTAAGGAAACCTGCCACCATCGAATCGCCCGCTCCGACCGAGTTGACGACCTTGCCCTTCGGTGCCGGGCTCTTGATCACATCCCCTTTTTCCGAGATAAAAACGGCGCCTTCGCCGGCCATGGAAATAAGGACGTTTCTTGCGCCTTCTTCCTGCAGCTTCTTCGCGTACGGAATGACTTCATCCTGGGTCTTCAGTTCCACGCCGTAGATCTCACCGAGTTCATGATTATTGGGTTTGATCAGGAACGGACGGTACTTCAGAACATTGACCAGCAGATCATTCGTCGCGTCAACAACGATGTCGATCCCGCGGCCTTCGAGACGGCTCATGATCCGCTCGTACATATCATCCGGAAGCGTGTTCGGAATGCTGCCGGAAACGACCAGTGTGTCACCTTCCTTCAGCTCATCGAGCTTCTTGAAAAGCTGCTCGATCTCTTCCGGCTGAATGTCCGGTCCCTGCCCGTTGATCTCAGACTCTTCATCGGACTTCATCTTCAGGTTGATTCGCGTGAATCCCTTCTGTACGTGGATGAAATCCGAATCAACGCCGAAATCTTTCAGTCTGTCTTCGATCTCACGTCCGGTGAAGCCGGCGAGAAATCCGAGCGCACAGCTCTCATGTCCCATGTTCTTCAGAACGATCGATACGTTGATTCCCTTGCCGCCCGGCAGGATATTCTCGTAATACGTTCTGTTGACCTTCCCGACCTGGAAGTTTTTCACCCGGACAATGTAATCAAGCGATGGATTAAATGTAACGGTGTAGATCATTTCTTCGATACCTCCACTATGTTTTTATATTTGAAATATGTGGCGTCGGTTATCCGGTCCGTGATGATCACGGCGCTGTCGATCGTGCCAAAACTTACCGGCGCGATCCTGGAAAATTTGCTGTTGTCCGCCAAAATGTACGCCTTCTTGGCATGATTAAGCGCATGCATCTTCACCGCGGCTTCTTCGACTTCCGGTGTGGTAAATCCCTGTTCCGGCGTGACGCCGTTGGCTCCCAGAAAAGCGATGGAGAAATTGTATCGTTCCAGCGATTTGAGCGCCTCCGCTCCGACGATCGCACCGGTAATTCCCTTCACCTGGCCGCCGATGATGAATACCCGACAACCTTTCGCGCTCAGATGCTGTGCATGGATCATGGAGTTTGTCACGTAGGTTGCCCGAGTCTCGGTAATGCAGTCAATAAGCTTTGCCGTTGTGCTGCCGGCATCGATATACACAAAGTCACTCGGTCCGATCAGGGATGCCGCATACTCGGCAATCGTTGTCTTCTCCCCGATATTGATGCGGCTTCTTCCGTCGGTATCTTCGTCACTCATGATGTACTGCCGGTCGATCACGGTCGCACCGCCGTGAACCTTTTTTAATCTGCCGCGCTTTGCCAGCCCCGTCAGATCTCTTCGAATCGTCGCTTCCGATGTGTCCAGCCGCTCCGTCAATTCCGGTACGGTCACTGTCTTCTGCTCCTCGAGAAGATCCAGAATCTTGTTCCATCTTTCTTCTGCAAGCATTTCCGTTTCCTCTGCATGATTACCAATTGCATTGCTACACGATTACCGTCTGACCGTCATGATAGATTACCATGCAGTGATATCCGGGTAATTCCGGTGATATCCGGATATGTCAGATTGCCGCTCGGCTTTTTGATTGAATTTGATTGCTTTTGATTTGTTATGATTATTTTACCCTGTGCCGCTCGATCAGTCAATCAAATTCAATCACGAAAAGTTAACGAAAAACTTTATCTTTTTTCGTGCAAGATTTCTTGTCATGGGGATTTTGCTGTGGGATTCGGGGGATTTAATTGCTTGCGACGGGGAACTCGCGGGCGCCAGGCTTGTGAGCGGCGGGTTCCCGGGCGGCGGGTTCGCGGGCGGCGGGTTCTCCCGGGCGGCGGGCAATTATTTAAGCTTGATTGGGGGATTTTATTGCCTGCGACGGGCGGACCGCGGGCGGCGGGCAATTATTTAAGCTTGATTGGGGGATTTTATTGCCTGCACGAGGGGGCTCCCGGGCGGCGGGCAATTATTCTTGCTTGATTTGGGAATTTTATTGCCTGCGACGGGTGGACCGCGGTCGATGGGCAATTATTTAAGCTTGATTTGGGGATTTTATTGCCTGCGACGGGGGGCTCCCGGACTGCGGGCAATTATTCTTGCTTGATTTGGGAATTTTATTGTCTGCGACGGGGGGCTCCCGGGCGGTGGGCAATTATTCTTGCTTGATTACGGGATTTTATTGCCCGCGCCAGGGTTCTCCCGGGCGGCTGGCAATTATTTAAGCTTGATTGGTGGATTTTATTGCCTGTGCCGGGGTTCTCCCGGGCTGCGGGCAATTATTCTTGCTTGATTTGGGAATTTTATTGCCTGCGACGGGGGGCTCCGGGGCGGT
>Ga0326513_10000185_pt1 | contig 50120 bp, 69 predicted proteins | sample 2_2465_0518_D_FD_203654 | JGI IMG/M metagenome (GOLD analysis project Ga0326513, IMG submission 203654) | Bovine rumen microbial communities from UC Davis, California, United States - 2_2465_0518 | ecosystem: Host-associated > Mammals > Digestive system > Stomach > Rumen | place: USA... | reverse complement strand
GACGGCAATGCAGAGGAACTCATTCCGTGGGACTCCGATGTGAAGTTCAGCACTGAGGATTCCGTCCAGTCCTGGGTGTCCATCAACATCCTTCTTGAGGCAGGCTCCAAGGTCACTGACTTCAAGGTCGTAATGAGCAATCCTGCAAAGAAGTCCTATGCATTCCTGTTTACAGGCGAAAAGTACAAGGCACTTGTGGGTGGAATATCGGTGAAGGAAGGATAGTGACTTTGCTATAATACAGCAAGGCGGTCCGGGTTCGCCCGGACCTTTTTTCATAGGAGACATTGATGGTCGATACAAGGAAGAGGGTCACATTTGACATAGAGACATACCCTGCGGCATTCATGATTTGCGCATTGGTGAACGGCAGCACATGGGAGGAATACATAGTATGCCCGTCAGTTGAAGGCTGTCCGAATGAGGTGGATTGCAGCGTGGTGAAGGGATGGCTTGACAGCCTCAAGGACAAAGGCTGGTCTGTCACATACAACGGCAAGGGCTTCGACTTGAGGGTGCTGACATGGATAGCCACATGCGGCAAGCAGACCTTGACTACGAAGGAAGTGTCAGATGCCGCAGGGAAGTTGATTGATGACAACAACGTGAAGGCAGGCCCTCGTCCTAGGACAAGTCCATGCTGGTCGGTGAAGTTCAGTGACATGGCCAAGTACAGGCGACAGCATTTTGACGTATTGAAGTGCAGGACGTTGAACCATTCGTTGAAGTGGTGGGAACTCATGAGGGGCTGGAGCGTCAGGGAGAGTTCAGTCCCGTTCGACCAGGAGACGATGACAGCTGACGAGCTGGCCGAGTGCCGTAAGTACTGCAGGCACGACGTTGAATGCACGGACAGGTTGTACATGGAGAAGGACTGTCAGGAACTCATCGATGCAAGGCAGTGGGTAATAGACAACGCTCCGTGCTACATATTCCCAGATGCAACATCAGCCGAACTCGCTGAGACATACTGCTATGGCGACGCTGACACCATAGACGAGTCTGAGACATGCTTCGACATAGTTCCTTGGGACGAGTTTGACGTGCCGGCCGACTTCAAGCTGCAGATGCAGCAGATTGCAAGGCATGAAGTTGAAGGGTTCAACTGGAACGGGGTGGACTACGGGGCTGGAGGGGCGCATTTTGCAAGGCCCGGAAGGCACATAGGGACAAAGATTTTTGACGTCGCCAGCCTGTACCCTCACATTGTCGAGTTCTTTACGAAACTGAAGACGGACGATGCACTCAAGCGATACGTCGGTTGCCTGGCGAAACGTCTCGAGAACAAGCGCAAGAAGGGCACACCCGAGTACAGCAAGTCGGCTGACAAGGGCCTCAAGCTGGTCCTAAACTCGCTGTCCGGCAAGTTCGGTCAAAGGGGTGCCAAGGCCTACGCACCCGAGCACCGACTGGCAATGTGTATAATAGGACAGATGCTCATCACGGAGGCTGCATGTAACGCCTGTGGTGACGACTTCAGCAACCTTGTAGAGATTAACACTGACTCCTTTGCGGTGAAGGGTGACGAGCAAATAGCACGTGCACGTGAATATTGCAATGGCAAGCCACACGGGTTCACGTTCGAGGAGGACGACTTCGCTGACAGCTATTGGAAGGACGTGAACCACTACTTCGTCTATGACCTGAAGTCCGGAGTGAAGCTGCAGGAAGTTCACGGCGATGTAAACACTGACTTGAAGGAATACAAGAACGAGACCATATTGATTGAGTCACTTGCGATTAACCTCAGGAACAAGGAAGGCACTGAGATAAAGCTGGCGGAGTTCGGCAATACCGAACCGTCATTTACAGCTGACAACTGCGTAGTGAAGTGGGTGAAGGGCAAGGGAATCAAGAACGCAAGCATAGACGGTGAGCCTATGAGGTACAAGCATTACTACTTCATGTGGGTCACACCTGACTGCCCGGACTCTCATGTGATACGATTCAATGCGTCCAAGGTTAACGGAAACGGGGTCATATCGGTCAGGCATGGTGTATATACCTTTGATGGTGTGGAGGCGTTGAGACGCTACGAATCATATATCGACAAGGACCAGTACCTGGAGGACTTGAAGGGTGAACTTGCGACCTGGGGAAGGACAGATTTGTTCACGCCTATGAGCGCGAGGTCAGTTCCTGAGCATTGCAATACATTCCATGAGATAAGGCAGTGTGCGAACGGATTCTTTGACATGCCTGACGACTTGTTCTGATTGTAAGCAAAAAAATAACAACTTTTTTCATCAACATCGATACCATTGTAGCAAAAATTTGCTATATTTGTACTATCAAAACATTCAACAATCAACAACGAGGTAAAATGATGTATGTTATCAACGAGCTGAACGGCAGCGGTAAGCGCGTGGTGCTCACCGAAGGCAACTGCAGGGATGACACGGCGAACGTGTGTCACCTGCTGAACAAGCACTGCATTAACAAGACAGAACGCTGGACGGTCAAGGAGGAAACGATATGAAGTGCGACGGACTGAAAGTATATAAAGTTTATACTACTAGAAACGAGGGTGCGTTTGGTTTCTGCGAAGGTTCGGACCCTACCGACATTGAATTGGAGCACGAATCCGTTTGTCTAAAATCGGATGTGGACCGACTACTAGACGAGAAGGATGCGGAAATTGCTGCACTCAAGGCTATGGCGGAAGAGCGAGAAAAAGAAATTGAGTTCATGCATTCTAATTGCAAATGGCGTGCTGGCGACGGATGTGACCGTTTACATGGAGAATTGATGGCCGCTGTTGGAGATGTTGGTGAATTAAAGGCCGAGATTGAATCGCTGAAGGCATCGCACTACGCCGAGATGATGGACGCAGGGATGCGTGAGCGCAGGCTGAATCGGGCCTTTTATAAGGCTTGCGCAAACTGGGCTTTTGCAAGAGAAGTTATCGCTGCCAATTTCATTGATGTAGAAGACGCAAAGAAATGGGCTGTGGTAGAAGCTAAATGTATCAAGAAGGCGGAGGAGTACAGATGAGCGAACTGAATATATATCACCACGAATTAAGACCTGATGAGTATGACGAGGTTTACCTCAAGTCCGAAGCCGACAAGGTGATTGCGGAGAAGGACAAAGAACTCCGCCACCAGAAGTACAAGAGGTGCTTGGATAAGGCAGATTATGCAATGTACCACCATTTCCGAATGCTGTATATATATGGGAAATCACTAGATAACGATAAAGCAGTATTCAAGATTAACTATGGATTAAGATGGCGTAGTAGATGGCTTGCTCTAGCCTACCAGTTCAAGGAGGCGAGATGATGTGCGAGTATTGCGACATGAAAAACAAGCCGATGGCATACCGTTTTGACGGCATTTATAAAGAAAAAATATATGTCCAACATTTAATCCCTGCAAAGTTGCGACCGAATGGGCAATGGATAATCAAAGCCGAAGTTGCTAGTGGACCAATTTACGCAAATATCAATTTCTGCCCGATGTGCGGGCGCAAACTAAAGGAGGCCGACGATGGCAACGATTAACTACAACGGAATGGAGCTGGAGGAGTTCGCTCCAGAAGATAACCGCTTCTTTAACCCGCCCGTTAAGGCTGTCTTTATTAACGCAGACCACGTGCCTATAAGGGAGAAAATGCTGTATTCTTTTGACAAGCGGTTTAAATGTCCATTTACCGATGAAGAGAATTTATGCTGGCCTCATTGTGCCCTTCTTCCTGACCCACCGGTGCCACGCAGGGCCACGAATAGGGAGCTGGCTAGGTGGCTTATTGAAGGGAATGCCCAAATACGACACAGTGATTCCGACATGGTATATGTTGGATGGAACTACAAAGAATTTGAAGACGACTTTCCATGCAGCAATAATGTACTTGTCCGCAAGTGGTCGGACACCGAGTGGCACGAGCCCACGGTGGACTACTTGTTCGGCGAGACATATAAGGAGGCAAAGTGAAATAGACAAAGAAGAGTACGACAGGCAATGCTAAATCAATAATTTGCTATAATTGCAAAACATGGAGATTTTAAAATGTCATTATACAAAGAACACAGACCTCAAACATTGGCCGAGGTGAAGGGCAACACTGCGCTCATAGCTGCAATCAAGGCGCATTTCTCGAAGCCGAACCACAACCATGCAATATTGCTGTACGGTCCTTCTGGCTGCGGAAAGACTACACTTGCCAGGGCTGTAAGCAAGGAATTCCTTGGCGTGGTTGATACCGACATTGATGAAATCAACTGTTCCGACAAGAACGGTGTTGAGGACATCCGCAACACAATCGAGGCCATGAAGAACCTGCCGTTGACAAGCGAATACAATGTGTTCATCATGGACGAATGTCAGAACCTGAGCCCTGCGGCAAAGTCAGCGTTGTTGAAGCCCTGCGAGGACGGCGGCGACTTCAACTACATATTCTTCTGCACGACAAACCCTGACAAGTTCTTCAAGGGCGACAAGGGCGAGAAGGTCAGTGCCTTGACTACACGATTGACCCAATGGAAGGTGGAACCTTTGTCAAAGTCTGACGCCATGAAGTTGGTCGATGAAGTTGCAACGAAGGAGGGAATTGACATAGATGACGAGGTGTTCAACAAGATTGTAGAGGTCGGTGAGGGCTCACCCCGTTCTATGCTCGTGGCACTTGAGCAGGTTGCCGGCATGAATTCCAAGGACGAGCAGTTGAAGGTGCTCAGCAACAAGGTCGTGTCAGATGAAGGCTCAGAGGACGCAAGGAACTTCTGCATGGCATTGATGGGAGGATTCGGAAGCGGTAATCCTCCAAGCCAGTCGGCTGCACTTGCATGCATCAAGAAGATGAAGACTGAAGGAAAGGAGGACCCGATGAGCCTCGGCAAGATGGCGATGGCCTGGGCAAACGGAATCCTGCTTTCAGGCAAGTCAGGCGATAAGTTTAATCAGGCTGCAAGCGTCCTTCAGAACTTTGACAAACACTTTGACACGAACAACATCGACTACGGCTGGCATGTACTCACGCTCGCCGTCATTGAAACATTTGCATAGGGGTTGTCATGAATTACAGAGGAAAAGGAATCAGGTGGACGGAGTCTGAGGACAAGGCAATCTTGGATGGCAAGATGCCATCCGGTCGCGTCCCGTCGCAGGTATACAACAGGCGCAGCAAGCTGAAGAAGAATTTTGGAAACGTCACTAGACAACTTTGTCGCACGCTACTGTGGCGTCTTGACTACATGGCAAAGATGGGGCTGTTCCTCGAAAACGACAAGAAGTTCTTTGACGGTGTGATTGCGGCAATAAAGAAGAAAGTGCTATAATATAAACGACAAGGAGATTTAAAAATGACTGAACTGCAAGAGGACAATCTTTTTGAAACGCCTGAAGTGAAAAGGCGTTACAGCCCTTCAATGTACTACCCTATTTTTGACCCAAGCACGGACGGCGTGCATCATCAGATGTTCGAGCTGGCAAGGACCGGCCGCTACAAGGAGGCATTGAGGGCAATCGACGAGGCCAAGGACATCAGCGACGAGGAACGGGAGTTCTTCAAGCTGGCCGCGGCAAGGTTCATAGAGTTCAACTTTACAGCGATTGCTGAGCAGTACTGCGTTTCAAGTCCGGCGGCAAGGGAGCTGTACGAGAAGTTGGCACTCGTGTACGTGTCGACGACTCAGGCAATATCCAACGCCCTGATTGAATGCGACAACGCCTTTAGGGAATACGTGGACGAGGCAAACCGACACTTTGCCAATCTGGCTAACGCAGATGCGTCTGGAAACGACGAAAGTGCAAAGGAGGTAGATACATCTGTCTCCGGAAGCAACGACGGGGAGAAGTGATGAAACCGCATTTCATTGTGCTCACATGCAATCCTCATACCAACATGAACGATTGCTATGACAGGCTCCTACGCAACAACTGGGGAAAGGATTGCGTTACACTCCTGTACGACTCGAAGCACCCTCAGCTTGCAGAGGCGGCAAAGGCTGACGGCTGGGATGTCGAGGTGTTCGATTGGATGGACACGATAAAGGACATGAACAACCCTGGCTGGACGCACAACTACCTGAAGACGAAGGGCGTCGTGAGTCCGGCAAGACGCGCTGCCTACTTTGCCGCCAGGAAGCGCGGCATAAGGTACTTCATGGAACTTGACGACGACTGGAACGGGATTCAGATTCCTTCGTTCATATCCGAGCAGCTGCCGTCACGAAATTGGATGTACATCAAGAAGGAGCCGGAGGACTTTGCCTTGCGGTACTTCAAGTTCATAGTAGAGCGGATGTTCCAGCTTGTAGCTGACACAGAATGTACGGTTGCCTTTGTTCAGTCAGGCGAACTGTTGTCAGCTGACGTAAGTCATTACCACTTCAAGCCGAAGGTCATGAACACGTTCATACTGGATGCCAATGAAATCATAGTCGGAGGAGGAATCAACGAGGACGTGAACATCTACTGCCGCAGGCTCATCGAGAAGCCTTGCTTCCAGGTAGGCTACCTTATCTGGAAGCATGGCGGGAGCCAATTGAACTTCAGGGCCGGTGCGGACTACAAAGGAACGTGGGAGAAGACATTCGCCACGGTGATAACCAACCCGACGGCGACAAAGTTGGCGACATACAAGAATCCAGGTTCAGGCAAGCAGGACATGAACTACTCCAGAATACATCATAACGTCCAATATGAGCGGACGCAGCCGAAGCATGTGTGGTCCGTGAACGAAGGCGTGGATACGCAGACCAATTCATAGCCTTCAATTGTAAACATAAATTTTACAATTATTTTTAGGAATTTTGCTACATTGTAGCAAAATTTTGCTATATTTGCAGTATGAAGTTCAACAATCAACAACGATGTACTGCAATGAACATTTGCCACAACAGACTCAGGTTCGACTACAACTGCAAGGATGCACTGGATGACTTGAAGATTGCCATCAAGGCAGCCGAGTCCACGAGGAACCAGGAACCGTCCAGGAAGAACGGAAGGTTCGCAATCGAGAGGAAGTGGTAGTATGGCAATGATTGAAGTCACTGACGAACTGTACAAGGCGTGCCGTGGGACAATTGAGAAGGCATGCAGGGATGCATACAGGAAGAACCCGGTCATTGACCTGGATGACTATCGCTCGTACGCTGACGAGGTGTTCATGGATGCTGCGCTGTCCTATGACCCGAATTCGGGGACGAAGTTCAACACATGGCTAACGACCCAGCTGCTCCGGCTCAAGAAGTACGCCAGCCGGGGAGGGAAGATGATTGTTGACCACAAGGGCGTGCCTGACAGCATCGTGGGGAGCCTAGACAGGGAGATGGGGTCGCTTGACGGAAGGCAGTGCAGCCTGCACGACATGAAGCTGCCCACAAGTGACAGCTACCTAAAGGAATTGACAGCCCCGAACTGGGACTACGATTGGTGGAAGAGGATGGACGGCCTTCGTCCGTACTTCGCCGAACTCAGTGACGATGCAAGGATGATGGTCGATGACATACTGGACGGGACTACCGGTCGGACAGCATCGGACGGGGCTCCCATGCTTGAGCGTGGCAACATGATGTATGCAAGGCTCACTCCACGACAGTTGTACTTGAGGCTGTACTGCAGACGAGGCTGGGAGTTTGAAAGGGTCAGGGACGCCAGGATTGAGATTGAGGAGATGCTCAGGAAGTGGTGCGCGCTCCCGTTGCCTGAGATGGACAAAGAGATTCGCACCTGCAACTTGACAGTGAGGACAGTTCGTGACGGTTCCGTGGTCTCAAAGAAGTCCGTAAGATGGGACAGGTTCAAGCATGTGGCCGAAGAGAGCGTCACTGAGGCAATTGACGAGGTCAAGGTTCAGGACGAGTTGTTCTGATTTGCTATAATTGCAAGAGAGACGATGAATGGCGATAGTGTATTGGCGTACAACTTGCAACTTTTTTGCCAACAAGGGCGAGACATTTGTTGAAGGCCGTGTTCATTTTGAACTGGCCGAGACGATGGAGGACGCTGCCAGGATGACGGTGTCATATCTTGAGCATTGTGGATATACAGGGATAGTCATAACTGACTGCCACAAGGAGACTGACGACGAGAAGTACGGCAGGCCTTTGCCGAAGTTGCCGAGCTACGAGAAGGAACTTGCAGGAACGGACAAGCCGAAGTTGACGAAGCTGATTAAGGAAGTCGAGGACTCAGGTGACCTGTTCTGAGGAGTGTACATGCTGAGATTGAGTTTTGGAGCGAACGGTGAATTTTTCATTGAAAGTTCAGACGAGTTGTCAAATGGAGACATTGACACGGTCGAGGAACTTTACAAGAGGATAATGACTGCTAGACAGGAATGCATAATACTTGCGCAGGCGAACCAGCATACGGAGGATGATTGATGGCAGGCGAGACCGAGAAGGTCGACATAAGCGTGGAGTCAAGAATCCTAGGCGAGCTGATAACTTCAGGTGAACTGCTCGGAAAGATACGCACAATCGTGGACCCGACATTGTTCGAGTCGCCGATAAGTCGTGTCGTAGGACAGTGGGTGCTTGATTACTATGACAGGATGCAGGATGCTCCAGGCAAGGCAATATCCGACATATTCATAGCACGAGGAAGCGAGCTGAATGACGCGGACAGGGAACTTGTTCATGCGTTCTTGAAGAACTGCTCGGCATCATGGAAGCCCACGAACATCAAGTACGCAGAGGACGTGGCGTCAAGGTTCTTTCAGCAAAGGTCATTGGACAGGCTGAGCGACAGCCTGAAGTCGAAGGCAGGCTCCGGGAACATAGACGCGGCACAGCGGTTGATTGCTGAGTATGTCAAGCCGGAAGTTGTCCATTCACGTTCAATAAGCCTACTTAACGGGACGAAGCACATCCAGCATGCGTTCCAGAACGAGGACGAGGAACTGTTTGCACTTCGTGGTGGGATGAACAGGCTTGTCGGCGGTCCGCTGTGTCGAGGAGAGCTGGTTGCATTCCTTGCCCCTCCAAAGTCAGGAAAGACATGGTGGATGATTGACACCGCAATAGTGGCATTGACCAGGGGTCAGAAGGTCCTGTTCGTCAGCCTTGAAATGACAGAGGACCAGATGATTCGCAGGTTCTGGGAGTCGCTGTCCGGTTGTTCGAGGTTCGGAGGAACTGTTGAAGGCTCAGCATTCGAGGATGCAGGAAACGGAAAGTACAACCTCGTGCTTGGCGAGCGTATGACGACAAGGGTGGACCTTACAGACGAAGGAATACAGAGGATTCAGTCACGCTACCTTGCATTGAACGATGACAACCTCAAGTTCAGGTGCTATCCGACAGGAACGTTGACATTGCAGAAGCTGCAGTCCGAGCTGAAGGTAATCGAGGTGTTCGAGCACTTCATACCTGACGTCATAGTGATAGACTACGCTGACATCATGGCGTTGCCTCCAGGAAAGGAAAAACGACATCAGCTGGACTCGTTGTGGATGGGACTCAAGGGAATATCCAACGAGCGCAACATACTTGTCGTAACTGCAAGCCAGACAGGTCGTGAGACAGTCGGCGGAAAGCGTGATGCGGACGAGTCCAACATCGCTGAGGCAGTGAGCAAGGTGAACCATGTGAACAGGATGATAACAATCAACCGAAGCAAGAAGGACAAGCAGATGTGCATATATCGCATGTCCTGTCAGACGATGCGTGACGGCAAGGAATGCTTTGACCAGCTTGTCGTATCCAACTGCCTTGAAATTGGCAGGCCTTGGATGGACGACCGCTTCATGTCGCAGGTGAACTTCCCGAACGACAACGATTCCGATGACTGATTTTGCTATAATGCACTAGGAGAGGTGAATGGCGCATAAGGTATACATAGGAATAGACAACGGCACGACAGGGACAATAGGAATCGTAGGTGAAGTAGTGCATCCGACCATATTGTTGACTCCTGTTCGGGTTGAGCAGTCATACACCAAGAAGAAGCAGAATATGACGCGCATTGACCATTTCGAATTGAAGAAATGGCTTATTGCATTTATGGAAGGCCATGATATGTCTGAAGGAATGGTTATCATGGAACGACCGATGACGAATTCTATGTTCGGTGGTGCCGTAATATCATCTGCCAGGGCATTTGAGTCCACAAGGATAATTGTAGAACAGCTCCAGCTTCCTCATATATTCGTGGACAGCCGACAATGGCAGAAGGTAATGCTTCCGGCTGGTACGAAGGGCTCGGCTGAACTAAAGAAGGCTAGTATGGACATCGGGCTTCGGTTATTTCCGGACCAGGAGGCTGTCATACGAAAGCATAAGGACGCTGACGGGCTTCTCATAGCTGAGTGGGCCAGGAGGGAAGGACTATGATTTCGAGTACAAAGTTTTCAACGGATTTTGACAAGATGCTGATTGAAGATACGGTGGAAACGCTTCGAAAACTTGACCTCGCTGGAAAGGCATTGGTTGGGGAGGTATTCATTCGAGGAATGCTGTTCGGAATGTATCATACGGAGGCTTCAAGTGCCAAGCATTGACTTAGGAATCGGCAGGGATGTGCATGTAGAGTTGCCTTTGGACTTGCAGCTACAGGACTACAAGCCTGGCCACAAGATGGCTGCGGAGTTTGAACGCAGGTTCATTCAATTTGCAATAGACAACAAGGCGGCTGTTATATATGAGGTTCGTGTATCAAAACACGCTGATGACTGCACATGGACACTAGAGACATTCCTATTTGCTGACAAGGAAGATGCCTTGAAGCTGGCAAAGGAGCATGGCGTGCATGTGTTCGAGTACGACTTGCGTAACAATGCAAGGATGCCGGCCAATGAGTTCTATGACCTGATGTCAAGAAGTGCGAATGTGGAACTTGCAATGCAGTGGCATAGAGTCATCAATCAAAAGACAATACGCCTGTCATTGAAGCGCAAATGGTTTGAAATGATTGCCTCCGGCGAGAAAAAGGAAGAATATAGGGAAATAAAGGCAAAGTATTTTGATGCGTTCTGCGAGCAGCTTTCGGTAAGTGAGCCGAACCATTCAAACGACTTCGATGTAGGCTTCCATCTGAACTGGCCTGAGACGTATGACAAGGTCGTGTTCACGCTTGGCTATCCGAAGTTGGACGACAACACAAGACGGCTTGAATTCAAGAACCCAAGAGTTCGTATTGACTACGGAAAGCCTGAATGGGGAGCGATTCCTGGAAGGAAGTATTTCGTAATTACATGGGATGAACATTAACAATAAGGAGGTAGGTATGCCCTGCGGTGGTAAAAAGACCGGCGGAAAGAAACCGCCGAAGAAGTAACGGACAGCCCGGCTAGTTCAACAGGACAGAACACGTCCCTCCTAAGGATGAACTCCGCGTTCGAGTCGCGGGCCGGGTATTACAAATTTGCTATAATTAAGTGTTAGGACAGGCATTTAGGAGGCCAAGGTGACTGATGAGCAGGTATACAGGGCGGCAGTGCGGAACGACCGCAAGGGAACGATAACATACTATCGAGGGGCATTGCCTACATTGCTCAAGCTGCTTCAGAAGAGTCACGACGGCATAATGGAGATAGCACCTGACGAGATGGTGTTCCTTGTTCCGGCAACCCATCATCTGCCATGGGAGATTCCGGATGAACTGAAGACTGACAGCAACCTTTTGACTGAAGGGGATGAAAAATGATAACAGACTATCACATACAGATTATCGTAGGCAAGATTAACAAGTTGATTGAGGTTCAGTCGGAAATACTTTCCAGACTTACGAACATCGCCGAACGTACCGAGGAACTTGAACAACTCAAACAAACAATGGAGACAATCATGGAACAAGAACAGAAAACGGTTCCAGAGACGCCACAGAGCGTCACAATCACTGAATCCGGTGAGCCTAAGGTAAGTACCACCAAAGAAAATGAGGCGTCCAAAACGAAGGATTCGGCCAAGAAGTTCAACAAGACTCAGGCCTTCAAGGACTACAAGGCTGCCGGTGGCGAACTTTCGTGGAACAAGTGGAAGGCAGCCGGGATGCCGTTGGTTCCATGATAGAGTTCAAACGCAATTCCCTGCCTAGGAGATGCCCCAGATGCAAAAGGGTGTTCTGGGTCGCCCCCAACAACACGGGATATGCACAACCTTGCCTTTTTTGCAACGTACAGCTGGAGGACATACAGAATGTCAAAGGATGAGAGATTCAATTGTGACAAGTGTGGCCTTTGCTGCAGGTGTCTTGCAAACAACCCGAACATAAAGGGCATGGTGCTAGAGAAGTGGGACCGTGGCGACGGAGTCTGCAAGCATTTGACAAAGGACAACCTTTGCGACATGTATGACAGGCGTCCTGACATCTGCAATGTCGACAGGCTCTATCATCAACTGTACAAGGACAGCATGACATTGGACGAGTATCACGAGATGCAGCGAAATGCATGCGAGGTAATTAAGAAGACATTTGCCGCTCGAAACAAGGAGAGGTTCGGGCTGTGAATTCCGATGAGGGGACAGTGCCGACCCGCCTGAAGGGAGGCTGACAGCTGGCCAAACGGCCTGACAGTCCGGTAGATGCCGGAGGCAGCGGGAGCCATAGAACGTAACGGATGCAGCGATGTGAGTGGCGCATTCCGGCGGCAACAGAATCGACCAAACATGGATTCCTTTTTCTCGTTGTTGAGGAGTTCCAGGAGAGGTCTCCGCGGGCTGAGCGGGTTCGAATCCCGTCTGCATTCCTAACCATACAAGGAGAGAAAAAATGGAACCATACAAACTTTCGGACTATGCAAATGACATACTGGCACGATTCAAATGCCAGACGCCTTCGACCGGTGACGTAGACAGGCTCACTGACATGCTGAAGGACGTACTTGTGAATGAATTTGGCGTGTCCTATGGAAATATTGTCTGAATTCACAGACTTGGCTGAACGACATGGTTTTGCTATAATTGAAGTGTAGTTCAACAATCAACAAAAGGAAGCAGTATGATTGAAGTAAAGAAGGAACATCTGGCACTTGACCGTGCCCATCTTGAACAGGCCATCCTGAACCAGGCGTCATGGTTCGACCTGTACGCGTCTGAATGCGCAAGGCAGCAGTCCAAGGTGGACCGCCTGAAGAACCAGCTTGAGTACGTGTCGGCTGAGAAGAAGATTGCAATCAGGGCAAATGCGGCGGCAAGCGGAGGCAAGGCACCTACGCAGGACCAGGTCGACTGCCAGCTCATCGTTGACCCTGACATAAAGCTGTTGAAGGACAGTCTGCTTGAGGAGGAGGAATACCTCGGCCAGTTGAAGGCAGCAGTGGAGGCAATGCGCCACAAACGCGACAGCATCGAGAACGAACGGGCACTTGTGCTGTCCAAGTTCACGATGGACGGTGACGTCAGCCCTGAAATCAGGGAGCAGGCTCGCCTTGATGCAATTGAAAAGGCCACGCAGGAAAGCATGCGACGCTAGAATTCAAGTTTTGCTATAATACATTGTTGGCGGTAGCATAATGGATAATGCATCCACTCGCAAGTGGCAAAGCGCAACATATTGGTTCGAATCCAATTCGCCAACAATTTTTAACCTAAAACAATAACCTAGACAAGGAGCCTAGTATGGGATTCAATAGAAACAACCTAAACCTCGGAAACCAGTTCGCTCATGCCGCGGCAGTCAGTCGTGGCGAGGAGCGTGAAAACAGCAGCAGTTCACGAGCCTACTACAAGGTTCCGTCCGGAATGAGCCGGCACAAGTGGACTGAGAAGGAGGAACGGTTCAACATCCTACTGGCAAAGAATAACGCGACTGACCCGGATGACACCGGCTACAAGTTCTACAAGTCCGTGCAGGTGCATGACCTGCCGAACATGCAGGACCCGAAGCATCCGCATCAGTACCCGTGCCTCCATATCATCGGAAAGCCTTGTCCTGTATGCGACCGCAAGGAGCAGCTCGACGACGGCAGCAAGGGAGGCGAGAATTGGGACCGCATCAAGCCCTACATCCCGAAGGACCGCGTGCTGTACTACATGAACCCTGAGGGCACTGACAAGATTCTGGTGCATGAATGCGCAGCCAGGCAGAAGGGCGAGGCCGCGTTTCCACAGCGTCTCATGGCGCAGGCGACCGCAATGAGTGAGGGGTCCACCCCGATACCTTTTGCAAGCCCCAACGAGGAAGGCCGCATCGTCAAGGTCAACACCGCGAAGGACACTTTCAACGGGCAGGAATACTACAACGCCAGCGCAGTGAACTTCTTCCAGCGAAAGGAACTTCCTTCGGATGAACTCTACGACCGCTGTCTTCCCTGGAATGAATTGCTGAACTTCGGTACCTACGAGGAGATGCAGCGTGTTATGGACGGAGGAGAGCCTGATGCATACCAGACTTCTCCTCAACAGCAGACAGCACCGGTGCATACGGAGGAACAGAAGCAGGCCGAATTTGAACGTGCAGTCGAGCAGTCTGTTCCTCAGCAGCCTTCCAACGGATTCCAGAGGACGCAGGCTCCGGCAGGCTTCCAGACAAGTCCTGCAAATGCACCATTGAGTGAGGCTGACTTCCAGCGTGACCCGTACTCTGCACCGAACCGCAGCTTCCCGTCCGAGCAGCCGGCACAGCAGTCTAGTGGGTGTCCTGCAGGACTGAAGTTCGGAATGGACTTCGAGACAAGCCGAAAGTGCTGCAACTGCAACGCATACGAGGCATGCCGCAACGCAAGGCGTGGAAACAACTAGGAACCAGCATGAGCACCTGTCCTTCGTGGGCGGGTGCCATTTTTTTCATGGAGGAATCATGAAGGACAAGAACATCGAGAAGGCAATGACCGAGGACGTAAAGGAGCAGCCGGCCATATACATCAGGACTGGTTGCGACCTGCTGGACATACTGCTCGGAGGCAAGAAGGACGTATTCGGCATCCAGGCGGGAACAATACTTGGCGTGTGGGGAGATTCGGGGAGCGGAAAGTCGTTCATCGTCAATGAGATAATTGCAGCGAACCACTACCGCAACCCTGAGAAGTTCAAGTGGCTGGACAGCGACTCCGAGAACGGCAACAAGTTTGACTGCCAAAAGCTGTACGGCATGGAGATGACAAGCGAGGGTCACACCATACACGGGTTCGTCAAGGGAGACAGGGGAGCCATGAAGCCTGTGGATGTCACATTCCACAGGAACACCACTGTTCAGGAGATGGACGCAAGCCTGAGCCTGTTCCTCTCCTCGTTGAAGGAAGGCGAGTATGCCATATATGCGCAGGACTCATTGGATGCAATCAAGGATGCAGGCGACGAGGAGGCCATGCAGGAACGAGTGTCCAAGATGGTCGCCGGAAAGGAGGTCGTGGACAAGGGCAGCTACAAGCTGGGCAAGCAGAAGTTCCTGTCAGGGTTCTTTGCTGACCACGTGAATGACCTAGGGTTGAAGAACTGCCTATTGCTGATTACGTCCCAGTACAGGGCGAAGATTGGCGGTATGATACCTGGACAGAAGACGGTGTCAGGAGGCACTGCACTCAAATACTATTGTCACACGATTCTGGACCTTGCCGTAGTGCGCAAGATTGAGGTGCAGGGAAGGTGGATTGGTTCAGTTGTACGTGCCAGGACCAGGAACAAGAGCCGAACGGAGCGTCCTGGACGTGAAATATATTATACGGTATATTTTACCAGGGGCATAGACAACGTCGGCTCAAATATCGACTACCTCTATTCCCTTCGTGATTCCGACGGCAAGCTGGTCAGCGAGGAAGTCAGCTGGGGAGGAAGGATGCCGACCTTGGATACGGTGCGTCCGTGGCTGGAGCAAGGCCGAATGGATGCCTACAAGGAGTTCGCGTACAAGGTCATAGGACGCAGGACAGTGAACCTCGACGTGGTGTACCAGTGGGCAAAGCAGGGAATTCCTGAACGGGGAATCGAGCCTGCCTGCCCGGATGACTACGACAAGGAGTTTGGCCGGAAGATGACAAGGGATGAACTTCGCGACCTGTGCGGAAGAGACGTGAACGAACGCAGGAAGCTGAGGCAGCTTGTCATTGACAAGTGGGAGGAGGCTGAGGCTGCGGCATCCGCGGCAGTAGGGTTCCAAAAGACATTCGACAACTTCGACTAGGTGCCGTAGGTCCTGTCAATTTGCAGGGAGTGAACTTCTTCATGGAGTCACTCCCTTTATTGTAAGCAAAAAATAACAACTATTTTCACCAACATCGATACCATTGTAGCAAAAATTTGCTATATTTGTACTATCAAAACATTCAACAATCAACAACGAGGTACATCATGAGCACACCATGCATTATTACACGAAAGGAAAATCCTACACTTGGAATCTACATCCATTGGGACGGGGATGACAGGCAGATGGTTCAGGACATTGTGAATATAGCCAAGTCACATAATGCCAGAAACGTTAACTCCGATGAGGACTACGGAATTGCACGGCTCGCCTGTGCATGCGAAGAGTATTTCAAGAATGAGGCAACTGGATTTGGTGTATGCATTCCTGACAGAATTGGCTACGACTATCATTGGGTCATCAATGAGGACTGGACTGTGGAGGAGGCATAGCCATGAAACTTTCAAACATATTCGCCAAGAGGTTGGCCGACTGGAACTCCGAGGTTGAGGCCATCGAGAATGGAAAGGAATGCACCAGCTACCACAAGACAGTGACCTACGCAAGTGCAGCGTTTTATTCTGAACTCTACAAGGCAGCGGAAGCGAGGGGGATGTAGCCATGATGGAGAAGGGAAGGACATATTACGAGCGCAAGGTATTCTCGAGGGCTGAAGGAATTCTTGACTCCTGCATGGTCTCAAGGAAACGATATGCCTGGATGACCGAGGCAGGCCTTCGGCGACTTGTATTCATCACGGTGAAGGAAACGCCTGAGGATAACGTCGGGAAGGCAGTGGAGTTCATGAACAGGGCGTTTCGAAGGGCCAGGTGCCGATACAGCGTCTTCAAGCTGCAAGGCCCTCATTTCGGCTGCCATGTGATATATATCGACATACCTTTCAAGGAGGCTGACGTATGAAGAGATGCTTAATTTGCGGCAAGTCATTCAAGGGCTACGGCAACAACCCTGAGCCTGTACAGAGATGGTTCAAGGGAGCCTGCTGCGATGAATGCAACATGACGGTAGTAATGCCTGCAAGATTGGCAAATGCTTCAGACAAGGAAATGAAGAAGGAGGACCGGTGATGGAATTCAATGAATACAGACCGAACGGCAGCTGGATGAAGTACCGCAGACGCAAGGAAATGCTCGACAAGGCAAGGACATCCATCTACCTGGCTGTCGTCATAGTGGCCTACTGTATCGTAGGCGCACTTGAGGTAGGAATCTAGTTCAACAATCAACAACGAGGTACAGATATGAAGTCGCAAAACGCAATGATTAAGGAATACCTGGAAGCAGGCCACAGCATCACGCCAATAGATGCCCTGAACATGTTCGGCTGCTTCAGGCTGGGGGCCAGGATAGCTGACCTCAAGAAGCAGGGCATGGACATCAGGACGGAAATTGTCCACGACAACGCCAACGGAAAGCACTGGGCGAAATACTATCTTGCAGTGCGGCCGGCATTGGACATATCGGCGTCCGGCGAGTTGACATGGTAGTTGTTCATAATCATAATCACAAAGGAGTTGCATATGACACCGAACAAGGCAAAGCTGCTTGACTGGATTAAAAGTCAAATGAAACATGTTGACAGAAATGCCATAATTAGACGAAACGCGGAACTCGCCGAATATCGAGATTGGCAGAAGGCCATGAATTCATATATAGCCGGCCGTAGATACTACAATCCTGAAGTTCATGGACCAATAATTGCCGAAATGTATGGTTCCGATAGACCTTTCTTCAAGAAATGGCGTGATGAAGGTTATCCAAGGCGTCCTCTCAGGGAAAGTGATGAGGATAATCCCAATTCATTGAAGGGCTATATGTACAATGAATACTATCCAATTGATTACATGCAAGATTTGTTGTCATATCCGGAGTCGGGATATATCGTAGGTGTAGGACATGATGAAGCGGCTGCCGATTGGGCTATGACACCCATGCATTGGAGTAAGAAGGAATACGACCGTCGCATGAAGGCCCTTGACGACTGGTACGAAATGAACTACCTGGACCCCATGGACCTGCAGTAATCTGATGGCCGATGCAAGTCACCTGTTCCTCGTTGCATACGAGACAGCTTTCGGGACGGAGTACAGGCTGTTCCAGACTGAGTCCAATGCAACGAGGTTTGCAGTCTCCCTAGGGAAACGCAAGTGGGCAATAAGGCTCCTCAAGGTGGAGGACTGATGGTTTAACGCAAAGACGCATAGGACGTCTTGAACACGTCAGCCCAGTACTAAATCTTATTCATCTGCAAAACAAGCAGGAGATGTAAGCAAATGCCATACAGTACCGACTATGACTACGATATGGGTAACTACATAGCCCGTCAGAGCACAATTCCGAATAGGATGGCAGATGACAGATACAATGAGGAATTGCTCAAGTGGCAACGTCAGGACGATTTGAATCGTGGTTATCTTTCCGATGATGACAAGGAACGGTTCATTGATGCATTCAGTACCGGCAACTATGACGATGTCATACCGGAAGGCGATTTGTTTACAAGACGGCGTTATGATGACGCACGTGACTACATAGACAGGATTTCGTATTATTATGGAATTCCTCGCGATGAAGTTGCGAAGCGGTATGTGAACGAAATGAATTCCGAAAACAGTCGTATGAGGCATTCAATTGAGCCTTTTGGCCCTTCAACACGGCAGAGTTTCGCCAGTAGGCTGATATGGGGTGACGATGACCCTGAGGATGAGCTGGCTGATGAACAGACGCTGGGTGAAGGCGCAGCCGATATTGGTTGGGGATTCACGCCATTCTGGGGACTTACGTACGGACGCGAGCTTGAAAAGAAGTGGAAACGTGGATATAAGCCTGGATTGGTAGAGGCTGCAATGCTTGGCCTTCCTTTTGCGGCAAAACCTGTATACAGGGCCGGAAAGGCGTTCACGAATGCATTTAGGAATCGTAGGGCCTATGAACGTGCATTGAGGGCCAATGCATTGCCGATGCCCAAGCCTAATAAGAAAGTATTTACTGGACGCAAATTTGAGGACAAGTATGTGGCTCCAGACATGGAATTTACACCATATGAAGAAGTGAGGTAAACAATGCCGAAGGCGAAGACAATGCTGGACGAACTTGTAAGGGTGCTAAAGGCTCGTAGCAATGCAGTGGAAAGGGCTGACCGTAGGCTCAACAAGTTCTCCAGAAGTTTAACGAAACCAAAGTTCGTGTCAGATGCATACTATCAGGCACGAGACCTGGAACGAGACCTTGGCGACCGGGCTATAATGGAGTATGATAGGATAATGAGAAGTCATCCGAGCGAATGTGAGATGCGCAAGGCGTGGGACATGCTACCGGATGAACTCATACGCGAACACGACTATTTTGACAGATAGCGACGCCATCATTTCCTTGATGGACCAGCCCTCCCTTGTAGCCAGGGGAGGGCATATTTATTCATTTGCAAACCGAGGTGGAATATGCCTAACTTACTTGACGATGCAATACAGGTGGCAAACGACGCATACATGGGGAGGCCGGAACCTAGTCCTTCCGAAATGAAGCGTGCGGCCCAGCTTGTACAGCGTGTCATCACTGGAAAGGCCACCAACACGGACAGGGTGGCCCTCAGGGGAATACTCGCCAGGCTTGGCACGTCCGAGCAGCAGGTGATTGCAGCCCTTCAGGAAGAGTCAATCGGCTAGTCCATCGCGGTCCTGGCAGTCGGCGCCATCAAGTCCGGAGGAGAGAACAATGACCGCGTTGGAATACGTCAACAAGATTACCGCCAACGGCACCAAGATACAGATGCCTGGCGACAAGGTGAGCCAGCTAAACAACCATACCGGTGACCGGAATGCATGGACAAATGTTGTGTGCTACGTCAGCGAGTCCGTGCCTGAAGACAAGCGCATAGGACAGCTGGTCGAACGCATAACGCTCACTGCCCTCAACTCGTCCTCGCCATACCAGTTCTACAAGCACGTCGTGGCCATACTGCCCAAGCAGGTGCAGGACGGCGAGTACGACAGCGAGGGTTGGACGGCATTGCTGGCTGAGATTACACTCGAAATATCGAACTACCTTTCAAGGATTGCAATAACCGAGCGCAACTTCAAGGGGAGTTCCACAATGCTGGCCATACTGCAGGCCAGGATGGAGACGTGGCAGAAGAAGGCCACGATTGCCGCCGAGAAGAACGAGGAAGGCGGAATCAACCTCACAGTGCAGATAGCCTAGGGGTTGTATGCGCAACCTCAATGTCGTACTCAAGCCGGAGCCGTATCAGCGGTCCTTCTTTACACAGAGGGAACGCATGTCCGGCATGTATTGCGGACGAGGCACCGGAAAGTCCTGGGTGATGCACGGGAAGGGCTCGCTTGCGCTGGCAAACGGCGAGAATGTACTCTACTTGACTCCCACCAACTCCTTGCTGCGCAAGCAGATGATGCCACGAATATGCGCCAACCTGAGGTCATGGGGCCTGGAGCCGACATGGAACAAGGCCGACGAGAGCATAACAGTCGCTGGCAGTCCTGGAATACTGTGGGGAGCCTCATACCTGAACTATGACGAGGTATGCCGCGGCATTGACGGAATATCCACTGTATGCTATGACGAGCTGGCCAAGTGCGAGGACATAGAGGAGCTGTTCGCGGCAGTTGTGCCGACCATGCGTGGTGCGAAGTTCCCGCCTCAGCAGATATTTGCATCAACCCCGCGCAAGGGAAGCCAGTGTGACCGCATGGTGCTGAAGGGCGAGCTGGGGAGGGTGGTCACCGGTGCCACAATAGACGACAACACCCACGTCACGGCCGAGGAACGAGCCAACATGAAGGAGTGGCTCAAGGGCGACCTGTTCGACCAGGAAATCCTCGGAAAGATACTTGCCGGTGACGTCGAGTGCGCCGTGTTCCCGAAGGAGTGCTTCGGGAGGATATGGCTGCCGCCCAGGGGCACACCCAGCATGGGCATTGACTGCGCAGGGTATGGCCGTGACTGCAACGTGTTCTACGTTATTGACGACGTGCACATACTCGAGAAGCACAAGGTTGAGGTGGCCGACACGTTCGAGATGAACAACATCGCCCGTCGGCTAATATCAAAGCATGGAATACGCCAGGTGTCAATAGACGGCACCGGCGGCTATGGACAGGGGATATACGACATGTTGAAGATTGACCCGCAGCTTGACGTCCACTTCGTGAACTTCGGAGGGGCAGCGGAGGAGAACAACAAGTTCGCCAACGCCAGGGCTGAGATGTACTTCAGGCTGGCCGATGGGATGCGCAGGGAGTTCAGGCTGGACGACGCCGAGACCGAGGAGGAGCTGCGCATACTTTCATCCGAGACCACAACGTCAGGAAAGGCATTGCTGATTCCAAAGGAGACCATCAAGAAAGTGCTTGGTAGGTCGCCGGACTCCGCTGACGCACTCGCACTTGCATACTACTGGCGCAAGAAGCTGTCCACCATCAATGTGGCCAACAACTCACTGTACGACGGTGGAAGGCGCATGTTTGGCTGATGGATGCATCCTGGAGCCGTCAGTGCAGTTTGAGGTATAGTTCATAGGCAACGACGTTTCAGGCGTCCTGGACTTATTCATTTGCTGTCATGATTAACATAAGCGAGATTACGAACGACTTGAAGCTGGTGGTGGCTGCCATTCGCGGAAAGTGGGAACGTAGGGCCTTGAATCCTACATCCTCAGGTGCAAACGACGGCTGTACCTGGGTGATGATGGGCCAGGTCGTATTTGTCGAGGGAGACCGAGCACGGTTCCCGTACAACGACCTGGTAATGGAGTGGCATGACAACGGAACAGGCCACTGGGGCATACTTGAGGCAAAGAGGCAAGGCACTCGCTAGTTATTCATTGTAAAACTTTTGCAAGAGGAGCATAACATGGAAGACTTGATGGACCTTATCGGTCAACTTCAGGAACGCTACGGCATCGACCAGGCTGACATCGACACGCTGGTGGATGCCATCAACCAGACATTCATGGGAGGCGAGGAAGTCGGCGAGGAAATGGCTGACCAGTCCGTGCCTGAGATGGAATACGAGGACATTGAAGGAGAAGAGGAATATGCCTAAGCCGAACAAGACAATGCTCGACCAGCTTGCCTCCATGATGAAGGCATACGGCGGCAAGAAGCCTGCAATAATTCAGGAGACAGCCTGGCAAGACCCGCTGTCCGGAAGCATAGTCGGCCGCAAGGTGACGTCATTGACTCCGAACCGCCAGATGTATCAGGAAGGTATCGATGCAAGGCTGTTCCCGAAGATGCGCAAGGCTGATGAACTCGTGAGCGACAGGTACGATGACATGGACCTCATCAAGGACGAATGGACCGCCACAATTGACGAGGCCAAGGAATCTATGAGGGAGGATTGGGAAAGCGGTCTTGACTACCAGGAATTCGATAATGTCGACCCAAACTACCTTGAAGTTGATGCCCCGGCTACCGACTTGCGTGAATACTGGCCATACGACAGGAGGACTCCGGAAGAGATTTATGATGACTACGACGCTGCACAGGATGCATACTACGCCGCAAAGGATGAGCAGCGTAGGCTTCGTAGCCCTCAGGCACGAATGTTGGAACAGACGATGACGCCTCGTTATCGCAACTACCAGCGTGCAATGATGCAGCGTGCTGAGAACGCCAGGCTTGGTCGTCTGAACGCTGCCATCATGAATTTGGCACGTCAGGGCTACAGCCTGCCCGAAATCCGTGAAATACTCAAAAACCAGAGGATACGATAATGCCTAGGATTCCTAATCCTGTACTTGAACGTGCAATCATGCGTCAGCGAGCACAGATGGCTGCTGACAGGGCAATCTACATGAGGCGACGCAGAAATGAAATCATGAATCGCTTCCGTCCTTCCGATGATGAGATTGACGAAATCATCAGGATGGAGGACATCGAACGCCGCAATCAAAGAATTCCGCATTATTCTCCGGATGATGCACGTAGGGGTGGCTATGAACAGCCTCTCCCGTACTACCCTGGCCGTGATGCAGCCCCCAGACAGAGGACATTGGAATATGACTTTGATAGGGATTATGACCCGTATGGATACGAGGAGTTGCTGTAAGCGTTAAAAACTTCCTTAAGAGATATGGTTGAGTGAAGCCCTTCTGCAGAAATGCAGGAGGGTTTTTATTCATAACCAAACACAAACCGCAGCAGTACGCGTGAGATACTGTAGGAGAGATGAAGATGGCACAACAGACACAGATGCCCGCAAACGACCTGGACTCCATACTCGAGTCCGAACTTGGAACCCCTGAACCGGCAGCCGAGCCTAATTCCGAAGGCCCAGCAACCGGCAGCGAGGAACCAGCCGAGACCCCGGCCACTGGGGAACCCGGTGAAGGTGTTGAAGTGGTTACGCCTGAAGGCAAACCGGCAGCGGCTTCGGAAACCGCAGCTGCAGAACCCCAGGGTGGTCAAAACAGAAGGCCCTACAGTCGGCTCGAGAAGGCAGAGTTCAGCGCCACGAAATGGAAGAGGCGTGCCCGCAAGTTGGCAGAAGAGAAGACAAAGCTGCAGGAAGAGTTCGACCGATACAAGGACCTCAACCCGGCTGCATTCCGCAATCCAGAGGAACGCATGCAGTTCATGGCATGGAAGGCCAGCGCGGCCCAACGCCTGAACGACATGAACCAGGACCTCGACGACATTGCGCAGACAGAGGCCGAGGACGCATACGAGGAAAAGATAAGCAACTGCTATTCGAGGCCGGAAAGCGTGGAAGGGTACAGGCAACTGGACGACCACTACTCCAAGGCATTCGAGTACATGTGCCGCAGGGTGGACCCCGATGGAATCATCATGGACTACCTGAAGGATTCCCCGTATGAACCGGCGATGAGGAACGTGATATACAAGAACGGGGACCTCCAGGAGGAACTGTTCCGTGAATACCGCAACCCGACAATAGGGAACGCGAAACGGCAGCAGATTCTTCAACGACTCGAGGCCAACGTCGCTGCATACTATTCCCGCCAGTCCAAGCCGAGCCAGCCGGCAGCTCAACCTGCACAGCCTGCCAACGGGACGGAACCCGTGAAGCCTGCAAAGGAAGGAGCTGAAAGGAAGCCTAGGTTCCAGCTGCCTCCTAGGAAGGAAGTTCCTCCTGCGAAGGAAACCAGAAACCAGGCTCCCGCACCACAAGTAACCGGGACCTTGACCCGCGGCAACGCAGGTGGTTCCGAACCAGACACTTCAGCGCAGGCCGACGGACTGTTCAAGCAACTGTTCGGGGCAGGCGCGTAAAACAGGAAAATGAATCATGTCAAATTCTACCATCCAAAACAAGAAGGTCATCAGCCTTGCACTCGGTGCTGTCGTTGATGGCGCATATCTGTACGCTGGCGCCGACCGTGGCATTGCCTCTGAAATCCAGGGCAAGGGCAACGGCGAGACCATCTACTACAAGACCACAAACCTCGGACAGGCCTCCATCGCGAAGGTCACTGCGAACTCCGCCAACACCCTGTCCGCACAGAACATCACCCAGCGTCAGGTGCCTGTCACCTTGAAGGACGCAGGCGTGATGTACAACATCCTTGCCCTTGACAAGCAGATTACTACCATCGGCCAGGATGCAACCAACGCCCGCATCGGTCAGAAGCTGGCCAAGAAGGGCATCAAGGCCACAATCCTCGAAGACGTCTCCTCTGTCGGTAACGTGTTCGTGGCTGACGGCACCACCGGCTTCCAGACCTTCCAGAAGGCCGTGGGCTTCCTCAAGTCCCACGTCGAAGGTACTCTGTACGGCTTCATGGACTGGAACGTATGGGGCGACCTCACCGGAAAGGGCCAGCAGGCCGTGCCTTGCGCACTCGCCGCTCCCCGCTTCGGCATGAACCTCGTGGGTGCCTGGACCCTCATCGACCAGCTCCGTGTCATTCCGGACATCCCGCAGTTGGATGCCGTTGACATGAGCAAGTTCCTCTTCAGCGTTGCCTCCGGTGACGTGGTGACCCTTGCTGCTGACACCGGCGCCACCTCTACGGTTTGGAAGGCCGGACTCCCCATCAAGGTCGCTGGCATCAAGTCCAACGACGTGAACGACGAGGAAACCGCTGTTGCCTACGCCATCGTGCCCAACGTCGACCTGACCATCACGGTTGCTGATAGTGCAATCACCAAGATTGAGGCCGGCACCGACACGACTGACGTGAAGGCCAACCTGGCTTCCTTCCTCAACCTCAACCGCACGGATGCGTCCTTCGCTGCCACCATCTCCGGTGCTTCGATTACCAACGTGCTGACTGCCGGAAAGACCTACGCCGGTACAATCGTCCGTGCCCAGGATGCCCAGGCATTCGGTACGGTGACGGACTGCCCCTGCGAAGGTGCCAAGTACGAGAAGTCCTCCCTGGACGGCATCACTGTTCATGCCAACAAGGGCCAGGACATCCCGAACCTCTCCACCGATGCCCGCTATGACATCATCTTCGCCTCGAAGCTGGTGGAACCGCGTGCTGCCGTGGTAGTCTGGTACGAAATCGGCTAGTTTTGGAGAACTCTCCAAACAGGCTCCGGTCGAAAGGCCGGGGCTTTTTTTGTTTTTGCTATAATATCGTGCAGGCATAGCTCAATTGGACAGAGCAGCCCCGTGCAGGGGTGAAGCGCATATCCAGGTTCGAATCCTGGTGCCTGTCATAATACTCTTTGTTGACAAGGAATGATGCATGAAGAATCCTAAAAGGAAATATGCTGATTACGGCAACAAGCTGTTGAGGTCAGCAAGACAGCCTGGCAAGTCCACGATGCGTATGATGCAGTTTTTGAACTGGCTCAGCTACTTGGACAGGCCTGAGGAATTCAAGCCGTTGGAATTCAAAATGGAGTTGATGAAGGTATGAGCAAGTTGATTGTATTCAGAGGGCTTCCTGGAGCAGGCAAGTCCACGATGGCAAGGAGAATGCAGAGGCATTACATAGACACAGGCCTTACGACGGCACTCTACGAGGCCGACATGTACTTCACTGACAAGGACGGAAACTACAAGTTTGACGGAAGGTTGCTGCTTGGAATGAATACGTCGGCATGAGTCCAGAGGAAAGAAAGTTTTGGGCAAATCGTGGTAAACTTGAAGACGCTATGATGGACTATAAACTTGATATGGACCCATCTTGGTATACAAAGAACTATGAAAATTTCACGTATCTCCCATCAAGGCCAACGCCCGATTACAGTTCAGCAACGCAGCGTTCTATAAACATTCATGGCTATCCGTCTTATGATGATTTTGATGAATTCCCTGACGAATTGTCAAATGCACCTTGGAGGAGGTAACAAATCATGCCGTTAAGCAAACAAGCAAAAGCACTCTATGAAGCAGCCCTTCGCAGGAAGGGCCTCTATCCTGGAAAGGCAGTACGCCAGGACCCTCGGACATTCGTTGGACCTATCAGGACAGTTCCTGGTGCAGTTTGTTCTCCTTACTACCATCCGGAGTATCACACCCAGGACGATGTTTTCCAGATGCCCGCTGATACCTACTGGACAGGGAGGGGCAGGCTGCAAGACTTGGAAGATGAACTTCGTGCAGCACGAGATGCTGGCCTGATTGAAAGCAAGAGCCCTGTAAGGCAGTCCTATCGTCGTTACTACAATGACGGGGACGTTCCTAACATGCCAGGTCGCCCTGAAGACATGATTGAAAACTATGGTGACCCGTATGGTTACAAGTATATGGTGCCCCACTATCGTAAGAAGTATGATAACAGGATGAACCCTTATTACGAGTTCGTTGCTGACCGTCCACGTCTTACACGAATGGGTGAACTCGAACTCGAAGCCCGCGCAGACGAGATGGTCGAGAACGAATACAAGGACTACCTTAGGAAAATGTATTCCCGCTGGCCAACCCGTGAGGATGCAATCCGTGAGATTCCGTTCGACCATGCGAGATACCTTGACGAACTCTACCCTGTAAAGTTCTAGAAAACATTCCTATCATTCGAATGGAGTACGAGGGACCCGTCAGAAATGGCGGACCCCTTTATTCATATTGCAAAAATGAGGCCTACGATGGAACTTGATGAAGACTACGGCGTGTATGGCACCGAAACATTCGACGAGGAGGCGTTGCTCAGGAAGGTCAAGAACTTCTTGAAAAGGGCGTCCGACAGGTGGGCAGGGACGATAGACAACCAGCAGACAGCCCTCGAGATTGCCTCCGGAGGATTCTGGGACGTCAACGACAACCGCAAACGCTGGGCGATGATTGACAAGCACGGCAATGAAATCATACCGACCATCCCTTACAACAACGTCGACAGCCAGGTGAATGCAATCGCATCCCCGTTCTCCCGTTCCGGGTTCCACGTCAACGTCATTGACAAGACTGGCGACAACGAAAGGCTCCAGGATGCAATAACCAAGATTGAGTCGAACTCCCAGGCCAAGAACACCTACCAGCGTGCATTCACCCGAGGGGTCAAGTGCGCGGCTGGCTATGTCGTCGTAGGTACCGTCCTGGACAAGGACAACGTCGTGCCGAACCTGGAGTTCATAACGAACCAGGCCATGGTGGCATTCGACCCTGACTGCGTCAAGGCATCCGGGGACGACGCCGAGGAAGGCGCACTCATCAGCTACATCGGGGTACGAAAGGCAAGGAGGCTGTATGGCGAGGACGTGATTCCTCTGGACTACCCCACCGGACAGCCCACGCTGTCGTTCGCTGACATACCGGCATGGGAGAACAAGGTCGACAAGGTTCAGGTCGTCCGCTACTTCTGCAAGGAGTCCGAGGACGTCGTTGACCCTGCAACAGGAATGAAGAGGAAGACCACGTTCGTCAGGATGTACACCGTGTGCGGCAACAAGATGGTTGCCGAGCCGGTCAAGATGACGACCGACATGATTCCGATAGTCCGCTTTGCTGGCTATGAGGCATATGACAGGCAGTACGGCGAGGTGTTCACCGGCTACGTCCAGAAGATGCTTCCAGATATTGAAGAGATGAGCCTGGCCAGGACGATGCAGGGTGTCAGGATGCGCAGGTGCTCCAACGTCAGGATTATTGCAGGCAAGACAGCCACTGAAGGCTGCGAAGGGTATTTCGAGGACTTCGAGAACTCCTCGGCCCTCACCCTGGTGTACAACGACAAGTCCGGGGCCAACCCGCCTGCCATACACACTGACACCTTCGCCACCGAGGACATCAACTCCGTGATGCAGCAGGGCAGGCAGTCCATGCAGGACATATCTGGCGTGAACCTTGCAGGCATCGACACCACGCAGCGCACGGCTTACGAGGTGATGCAGCAGCAGGTGAACTCGGAATCCAATGTGCAGGCCCTGTACCTCCACGCTGAGGAGGCCTGCCACATGCTGGGGCACATCATGCTCGGCATACTCAACAACGGAATCGTGCCTGAGTTCACCCTTGAAGGCGGTCCGGCCGTGATAACCTCCAACATGAAGACCCGTTCCGAGATACAGGCCATAGCCGACATGGTCGCGCCTGAGCACAAGGAACTCTGCGCGATACGGATGGCAAAGACGATAGACAGCCCGGCCGCGAAGGGACTGGAACAGGACCTCAAGGCCAACTGCGGCCTGCAGCTCACCGGAGAGCAGGACATAGGCACTGTCATCAACGCCTGCGAGAAGATGAAGCAGCAGCTGGACCAGACAATGCAGCAGTTGCAGGAAGTCAGCCAGCAGAACCAGGAACTCGAGAAGCAGAACTACGAGCTGAACCTGCAGATGAGCAACATGAAGCGTCAGCAGGACCTGGACCTCCTGAAGTTCCAGGCCCAGATGAACAAGGACGAGGCCCAGCTTGCCGCGGAGAACATGCAGGTCGCCAAGAAGCTGGAGCAGGAGGACGAGAAGCTGGCCATCCAGGCCGCGAAGGACCGGGCCGTGCAGCAGCGCGAGAATGCAAGGTTCTACGTGGACACCCTCAAGAATGCAGGGCGACGCAGATAAACTTTTAAACATAAGGAGAACAGCACAATGGCAATGAGCAAGCAGATGAAGGCATTATACGAGGCAGCACTTCGCAGGAAGGGCCTCAAACCAGGCGAGGCTGTGTGGCAGGACCCCAGGGGGTTTGTTGGTCCGATTGAGACAGTGAAGGACAAGCTGTTGTGGAGGACATATTCAAATCCAAAAACACAATACTATAAAAGTGTATATTATGATGTCGATAGGCCTAAAAATACATATTTCAGAAAAAGTGGTCGTTTACAGGACCTAGAGGATGAATTGCAAGCTGCCATGGATGCCGGAATTTGGGCTCCTAAAAATCGTATTAGAAACCAATATGAGCGTTATTACAACGGCAACGCTGCACCAAGTTGGATTACATCCTGGAAGCCATATCCAACTTACTATGAAGACGGCTATAACAGCTATAGGTATGCTGTAGAACATTATGAACCAAGACATATACCCGGAACGTATGGACTTAAAGATTGGTACAATGTTCGTGAAACTCCGCGTTTGACACGTCTTGGCGAGTTGGAACTTGAGGCTTGGATGGATAAGGTCATTGAGAACGACTATAAAGAATATTTACGTAAAATGTATGAAGGAAAGATTCCAATGCAAAAAGGATATTCTGCCAATGATTTGTCAGAATATCTTGACCGCTGATAGTTTCCATCCATAGACCGCGACGAGGAGGGTCATCCAACAGGGTGGCCCTCCTTTTACGTCCATACACATATACGCGCCGAATGCCATCTAACCCTATTAACTATATGTTCAAGGCAATTCGGCCCTCAAAACGCACGCATCGTAATGCTTTATTCATTATCAACAAGGAAACGACATGAAGTTCAGAGTTTGGTACAACGGCGGAAACTCGGACGGACCGCACAACTGGCGGTACGAACCGGAATACTACCAGGCACTTGTCCCGCAGGACAAGGCCATGAACGACGAGCACATCGCTGAACTCACCACCGAGTGGCTGCTCAGGCACAACCCTCCCGCGAACATACTTGCCAACCCCGGTGCGATGAGGGCCTGGAGGCAGGCAGCCCAGGCCAAGGCAAGGGAGTGGGCGATAAAGCATGAACCGAAACGCTACCTCAACCCGTTGCTGAGGCCGATGAACGGCATCCCGGCTGACAGGTTCATGAGGCGCAACAAGTTCGGCAACACTGCAATCCTGTCATCCAGCTGGGTCGGTGACGCAGGCTTGAATGCAACCGGCTCTGCCGTGACCTTCAACCTCGGCGGAAAGAACTACACGTTCCCGGTGAACGAGATTGGAGGCCTTCAGGGACTCTCCAGGTGCCTGAGTGCACCGTCAATAGGAAGCTACATTGCAAGGAACTGGATTGGCAAGCTGCCTTCCAGTGCAAGGAACAGGGGGAAGTAGATGAACTACAACATCCTGGACGAATTGGAAGATGATTTCAGCCCTCGTTCCGCGGAATTCAGGATTGGCGGGTTGACTGCTGCTGCCCAAAGGCGACTCTTGAAGGATGTTGCAAGGAAGGCAGCCTTTGACAGGGAACTCGGCGGCGGCAGTAAAAACTTTGCGAATATAAAGGACTACGCAGGTGAACTTGAAAACAGGATGAGCGTGATGCCTGAAAAGTTCCAGGATTCCTTCCTGAAGACTGTTTCAAGCCCTGACTATCCGACAACATTCGGATATGGCGATGCAGGGGAGTTCGCACCGGATACGAAGGTCACCAAGATAGGCTATGACCTGAGGCCCTATGCCTACATACATGAAGGCACACATGCACTCATGAATCGACTGAAGAAGGGACGTGACTATGTCCATCCTGCAGGATTTTATACGCCCGCTAAAGTCGTGGCTGCCCCTGATGCATCCGTAGAGAATGACATCGGCGGTGCATTCCACTCCGACTTTTCACCCAGGTTCAAATGGTTGTATGACAGGTATTACCTTCCAGTCGACAAGCCTTCGGACCCTGTGCTGCTTGACTACGTGGTGAAGGAAGTCAACAGGCTGCCAGGTTTTGGCAATATGGGTTTGGATGATGCAAAGCGCACAGTTAGAAACGTACTCGACAATGTTGGGATGGACCCTGACATGCCTGGCCTTGAAAATTTCGGGCATGACCATAGATACCAGTTGGATAACAGCTGGGTTGCAGACCATTTTGCATCGAACCCTGAAAGACACAGCCCTGTAACGAAGGAGGCCGCTCGCCGTGCTGCGTTGTCAATTGAAGGCGCAGCCCACATGGGCGAACTGATGGGCACGCCAAATGCTGAGGAATTCTTGAACAATTTCCCTGCCTACAGGGACAGGTTCCTTGACATTGTCGGTTCTGACAATTCTACGACCCCTGATGACATATTGGAATACAATGAAATTGACGACACGCCGTATGACATTGATGATTGGAGGTACGTGACTACGAGTCGCAAGGGCATGCCGAGAGGTTTTAGGTCAAAGGCGAAGATGATGGACTACGTTGCAGATGAGGCCTACAAGAACGCCAGGAGATTCTACGATGGCGACGACATTGATGTCTACAGGGAACTTATGAGGTTCAACAAGCCCAAGGCATTCTATATTGACAAAGGTGGCAACATGAAACAATCCGATATTCCATTTGAATTCATGGATGACTATTTGGGGAGAAAACGCAGATGAGGGTCAAGGAACTTTTGTTGCAGGCACTCTCGCGTGCAAACCACATAGAGGACGGAACCCCGGCTGACGCCAGGGAGCTGAACAAGGCCAGGAACCACCTGAACTCAGCATTGACAACGTATTCAGACGCGAACCTGGTTACGGCGTTCCAGAAGGTCCTGACGTTGGACGGCCAGGAGGAACTCACGCTTGGCAAGTACAACCTGAAGCGAGGCAAGGTCATGCATGAATGCCAGTCCTCGGTGGACCTGCCTGCACCCGACGCCCTGGTTCCTGGAAAGGACTTCGGGCACGTCTCAGCGGACGACAGCTACTGGTACATTACACCAGAACGCGACTGGATGCAGGCTGAAGGAACGACAGGAAGGGAGCAGCTGGAATCGTTGGGGATATGCGAGTACATACCCGACATCATAGTGCCGGACATCGAACGTGTGACCTCGGCAATGGAACGTCGCAAGGACGAGCATGAACTTCCGTACCACAAGCTGGACTTCGTCCCGCTATCCTCGTTCTACTCCAACATGGCATGGGACATCTACTGCTCGGTGCCGCTCGGCGACAACAAGGTAAAGCTGTACCTGCCGAAGGACCTGGTCGGTCATGACATAAGGCTTGTCTACTATTCCAGCATGAAGCTGGGCAACGATGACTACATAGAGCTGCCGGAGGTGTTCAAGGAACTCCTCACGCTTGCGGTCACTGTGGGACTGCTTTCCGAGGACGCGGACGCCGACCCGACCCAGCTCAACAACTACAAGGTGATGCTCGAGAAGCTGGAAAGCCAGGTCATGTCCAACAACGCGAACACCAGGCGCATAGTGAGGACAGGTGACAGGCACATAAGGCCGCTGTACACCGGCCAGTTCATCTACGGGAGGTTCGTGCCGTGAGTTTCGTATCGAACCTTGTAGGCTTCACACGCAAGAGCATCCTGCCCAAGGTGGGCAAGAGTGACACCTACAACATGTACGTGGAGACGAAGGACTCGAACGAGTACGGGTTCTCGGTCATACTGAGGCCGATGCCTGGATACGAGACGGTCAGTGACTCGATGCTTGGAAGTCCACAGGGAATGTACAGGTGTTCACGTGGGCCTACGAACCTGTTGAATGAAGCGCCTGTCGTGTATGGCGTATGGGGCAAGAAGCTGTACATCATAATCGAGAAGGACGGCGAGGTGAATCCATATTGGATAGCCGACATTGCCGGAACCGAACGATGCACATTCTGCGAGACGACCGGATATGGCAATACGGCTCCCCACCTTGTAGTTTGCGATGGCGTCAATGTATATGCTGTAACTACGACAATGAGTCCAATTGACCAGCAATCGGATTTCAAGCGTATCGAGATGCCTTATGAATTTCCAGCTGAAGACAGTTCGAAAAGGGTCGAACCGTCATGGGTGGCATTCATGTACGGCTACTTGATTGTCGGCGCCAAGGACACGGACATGTTCTATTATTCCGTGCATTATCCGTTCGAGACGTCAAATGACGTAATGGATTTGGCTGAGACTGAGAACAGGGGGCACTATGTATTCTCGGAATGGCAGCCTGACAATACGATTGCAGGCTGTTCCACTGGTTCCAGGCTATATACACTGGGAACGAGGTCATTCCAGGTGTTCACGTTCCAGGACAGCGTCGACATGCCGTTCGCGACACCTGACACGGCAAGCCAGAACATCGGCATACGGAGCAAGCACTCACTTGCATTATACGGCGACAACATCTTCTGGATGGGCAGCTCGACCATGGGGGACGGCACCGTCTACATGATGGGCTCTGACATACGCCCGGTGAGGATTTCCACTGACGAGATTGAGGAGATGATTTCCGGCTACAACTCGTCCGTGTGCAAGGCATTCATATACAAGTGGAAGTCGCATCCGTTCTATGTGATGGACTTCCCGGCTGACGGGGTAACACTGTGCTATGACATACGCGAGCAGGGCTGGACCAGGCTCGGCTCCAGGTCACCGGAAGGCGGCGAGACATCATTCAGGTATTCCAACGCCATACTTTCGACCAACGAGAACCTGTGGCTGCAGGGAGATGGCGCATTGGTGAAGGCCGTGATGACCAAGTGGAACGAGCACGACGGTACCCCGATACTCAGGAAGAGGGCCGGCGGCATACTGAGTTCCGACAACAGGCCGTTCAAGATTGGCAGCATCAAGCTGATAACCAACAACGGCGACTACCCGCTGGTGCTTGACCATGCACCGCAAATATTCCTCAGGTATTCCCCTGACGGTGCCACATGGAAGCGTTCCAGCACGTACACGCTCGGCAATGCAGGCCGATATGACTACGATACGATATTCCGCAACCTGGGGAAGGTGCAGTACCTCACGGTGGAGGTAGGTACATCAGAGAACATCGGGTTTGCACTCTATGGCATGGACGTGAAGGGCGTCACCTGCATAAAATAACTTATTCATAAGATAAAATAGGAGATTGTCATGGCACCGGTAGTTGCAGCTGCAATCATAGGGGCAGGCGCCACATTGGGCAAAGGCATCTATGATGCATATCAGTCAAGCAAGGAGTCCGAGCGTGAACGCAAGGCGAAGGAAAAGGCAATAGGTCAGGCACAGGAAGGATTGAGTTCCTGGGAGACCGAGGCCGGAAAGATACTCGATGAAGCTGAGGCAAACGGCATACAGCTTTCCTCCCCCGGGGACATAGAGGCATATAGACAGATGAGGGCGTCATACGACCCTACAAGGTATGCACCTGAATTCGAGAGGTTCGACAAGTCCCAGTACAACGTGGAGGACTACCTCAATCCACAGCGTGATGCCATCATTGCCGATGTCGCAAATAGGCTTCAGCATACAGCCGCCGGCGCGGGCCTGGGACATTCATCTGGCGCATTGGAATCAATTGCAAGAGGCGTCGCTGAGAAGGACGAATCCCTGTATGACAAGGCCTACGAACGCATGACAGGCGAGCGGAACTTTGACTACGGGGCCTACACTGACTACATCAATCAGCAGCAGCAACGACTCGACAGGCTGCAGCAGGGCGAGATTGCCCAGATGGAGCAAATGCGTGGCGACATCCTGTTTGACCAGCAACAACAGGATGCATTGTTGGCCAGCAGGTTGAATCTCGGCAATACGCTTGCCCAGTCCCGTGCACAGTTGATTTAAGGAGCATATCATGCAGACAATGAACTTTCAGCCATTGACATTCAGTTCCCTTGAGGGCTACAGGCAGAACTACGATGACGCAAGACGTCGCAAGACGCAGGCGCAGTCGAACCTGTTTGACGCATTCGGTCAGGGTGCATCAAACGTGGTCAGTACATACGGGGACTGGCGCAACCAGCAAGATGAACTTAAACGTCAGGAACGACAACAGGAACTTGCAAATGACTGGCGTCAGAGGCAGTGGGACTATCAGGTCGGCCGTGACAGAATCATGGACGAACGCTATGAACAGCAACTGCAGAAGGCCACGGCAGCCGAACTGGATGACATGCGCAGAGCAGGCGTCCTGACGAAGGGCTTCCTTGACAGGTATGACAATCCTGAAATGGTCGAGAAGTACGGACCTCATGCAGGCTTCGCCTTGGAACGCATGCGCAACGCCAGGACGTGGCAGGATGCCGTTGCCGCAGGTGAGTCCCTGTCCAGCATAATCCAGCAGCGTGACATGCTGGACGCCCAGCGCGAGGAACAGCGCAGGGCCAACATGGGACCTGAGTTCAGCAACCAGGTCGCCTCCAGGATGTCCTTGATGGGAATCGACCCGAGGGACCCGGAAGGCTCCGTCTACCGCATGAGGGAACCGGACTTCTACAAGGACGAGGACACTCGCTACCGAATCAACCGGGACCTCCGGAGGCTGGACGCCTTGATTGAGGCCGGCTACGGCAACCAGGCCATATATGACCAGAGGACTGCCCTGGCTCGTGCCAGCGAGGCACTGAGGCGTCGCATGTATCGTAAGGACAAGGCAGGCAAGAGCCTGGTCGACCCTTCCGGAAAATATCTTTACGAATCTGACTTCTAAGGAGCAGCGATGAACGACTTTGTAGATGCAACCGACCAGATACGTGATGCATTCAAGACTGAGGCATCTGCACGATGGGTAAGGGGAACCGGTCGACGCGACATGGTGAACGGACTCCTTGCCGCGATGCGCAATGCCAGGTCGCAGGAGCAGTTCGACAACTTGGCCTACCAGTTCAAGCGCGACGTCTTGATGCCGTACTACCGCGAGGTGGTGATGCCGCAGGGCAGTCCTGCACAGCGTACACGGTTCCTTGAACGGAACACGTTGATGCAGATGCGTCCAAGGAAGCCGATGGGCACCTACGAGGAACTCCAGAAGAACCCTGCATTCGCCCAGTCCAGGTTCAAGCACCTTCCCAGGGGAACGCAGGACTCCGTTCCCTCCCTGCTGAGGATAGCGCAGGACCCGGCTGAGATGGACCTTGCCGCTCGTGAGATGGGGGTCACCCCGGAGGACCTACAGGCTCATATACAGGATGCCTATGGACAGCGTGCCCGGGAGCAGTTCCGCAAGGACATGACGGCCGCTGCAATGGAAGGCCAACGCTATCGCGATGCACTTGCTGAGGACTATGAAAGGAGTTTGACAGGCCGTGTGCTCGGCACCATATCGCCTGAGGTTACAGGATTGAGGTTGAAAGACCTCCGTTCCGGCAAGGACACTCCGATAGTCAGCTGGGACATGGCCAAGGCAATCGCCAAGGACGCCCTCGTGGGGATAGGCTCACTGTATACGGGTGGAATTGCAGGTAAGGTAGTTAGTAGCCCCTTGGCCCGTAGCGGGCTTGGAGGCGTCTTTGATGCTTCCCTGGAGGCCGCAAGGCAGGGCATGTCCGACTACTATGACTGGGACCCGAAGAACATCAAGAATGTAGGGATGGTCTCAGCCACGATACCGGCAGGCGTCGACATGCTTACATCACTCAGTGGAAAGTTTCAGACAGGACGTAGGCTCATGAGGCCGTTCCGCAAGAAGGTCTATGGGATGGAAGTGGACCCGGCAGCTAAGGAAGTTGCAACCAAGCAGAACAAGCTGGACGAGATAGTGAACGCCACCAAGGCAGCTGAGTCCGGTGACCCGTTGGCCAAGGAATTGGCGGATGACCTGCTGGAGGAAAGTCGTGACTTCATCGAGAAGTCCCATGCAAATGTATTCCGGGACAGGCCACTCACTACAGATGACCTGCGTGACATCGTGATGGACCCCAAGCGTTCCGCAAGATACTTCAATCCTCCTACGGAGGACCAGTTCAGGGGAGCGGTCGAGTCCAAGAAGTATGCAGGCAAGAATGACATAGTGAACGTGGACGGCCAGCCGAAGTTCGAGTCCGACGTGGCAGAGGAATACTTGAAGAGGGCAAAGGCCCAGTGGCCTGCAAGCTACAGGAAGTCCGCCGGTCCAAAGGCTCCAAAGGAAAACTTCTGGGACAAGTATGCCGGCGGCATCGTTGATGCATTCTCCCGCGAGGAGACAATGAGGCAGCGTACCGAAGGCAGGAAGCTGGAGGACAAGTCGCCAACGACAGCATTGAGGCAGGTGATGGAGTACGACCCCGACATGATAAGGATGTGGAAGGCCGGCTTTGTCCCGAATGACGCGGCAGGCAAGAAACTGTATGACGAATGGAAGGAGAAGTTTGGAGGACAATAATGAGACAGCTCACAGCCTATGCATCGTATCTTGACAACCTAGGAGCCCCGCTGGTAGGCAGGGCTCGTTTCTACAACCTGGATGACTCACCTGCCGTGGTGTACGGCCTGGACAATGCACACCAGCACTACGTCGAACTTGGGCATATCGTATATACAAATTCGTCCGGTCAGTTGGTGCCTCAGGTGTTCCTGGATGACCATGACTACCTGGTCGTGTTCGACAAGTACATAGGCGGTGGAACAATGGCCGAGGACGACGACCAGGAAAGCTGGCAGGAGATGGGGAGCGCAGTCGACAATTACAACACCGTAGGCATATCGCTTGAAGGAAATGCATTGCGTACAGTGAGCACAATAAGTGAATTGCGGCATTTGCATCCTGTAGTGTCCGATGACCATGATGAAACCGTGACACTTCTCGGTTATTATGAGATTGATGACAAACCTTCCATAAATTATCATTGGAATCAATACAGCAATGATGATGACAACGGTGGTTCAGTCATAAAGGTGGCTGACATCGCAATCGGTCGATGGGAATTGGTCGAATGCCCGAGATACCTGGATGTTCGTCATTTCGGTGGTTTCGGTTTGAACAATCCAGAAGCGTCACCGAATCAACGGTATTTCATCCAATTGGCGGCTGCATATGCACTTTCAAACAATTGTGGACTGTATTTTCATGGGACTCCTACGAATGCCTATTATGACATAACAGGCTTGGAACTTCATGACGTGGATTCAAGTGCAATGGCAATGGTGTTCGCTGTACTCGATGACGGAGATTCGGCCACTGATGTCAAGGCAAGGATATACGGTGTGAAGAACATATTGTGCAGTTCAATCAGTTCCCAGTTATCAAACCAGGGAGCGATTGAACTCATTGATGATGTATTGAAGACAAGCTACGCCCCTGAATACAATGCAATATTGAATCCGAAGGTGCTGATAATTGATTCACCGTTCAATTCTCAAAACAAGACGTTTGAAAACATAATCGTCAAATGCCTTCGTGACATATCGTCAGAGTCCGGTTGGACATTCAACAACTGCATAGTGTTGTATTCGAATGCAAGGAATGACATAGAATGCGGGAATATCAATACGACCGATGACGTTGCAGTCGGCGGCGATGCTTCAATAGATGGAAAGCTGACACTTGGCGCCTATAAAGTCAGTCATTCCTCCTCAATCCTGAACGGGCTCCTTTTGAAGATGGGCAGCACGAATGTCATGAGTTTCACGAATGCCATCGCAAAATTCTTTGAATCGCTTGACATTCCGAACGGATGGGTGGTCGATGACGACAACCTTTTGACGATACTTGCAAATGAAACCGTCAAAACGCTCAAATTGAAAGTCGATGCCGTGATTGACCTAGTTGCAAAGAACGGTCAGAATGATGACATCAAGTTCGACCGCATGAGTGTTACGAACAGGGCTGACATACGTCGTGTGAACGTGAACACCGTATATCCTATGACAGGCTTTGACATTTCGGTCAACGGAGGCATGTACAGGTCGTACGGGGCATCGTTGGACTTGTCATGGACATCATATGGGAGTCATTCACTTCCAGCTGACACGACGGCACACCACATCCGTATCACGACCAAGAACAACGGCGGCTACGACACTCCGCTCGACTATATGTACATTGATGCAAACAACCAATCCACGTTGTACCAAACCGGCCAGGTTATTTGCATCGAGAACTGCGGCGGCGGATTTCCAGGAACGACATTCTCCGACCTTACATCGCGTGGCGACATGTACGACTTCCTTGATGATGCAAGGACAATATTCATACTGCGGAATGCCAACGATGAATTGGTGGATGTGGTGCCGATGTTCTCACGCAAATATTTCCGTTACGACGGCAGCAAGTTCGTTGCCGTGTCAATCTAAATTATTTTTAAAAATTGCACATTTCGCTCACTTTTAACTTATATTTTTGTTAAAAGGAGGGCAATTCGTGCCGAAACTGCAGACATTCTACAAGAAGCTGTCGCCTGAATGCCAGGCTGACATGGAATCACTCATACTCGAACTCAAGGAACTGAACTCAGTCCACGGCGACAGGCGATACATCGCCAAGGCTGAGATAGTTCCTTTGCCGGATGACAAGTACCTGAGGCTCTGGGGCTACCTGAGGCACTGCTGTCTCCTGGTGGCATGCTGGCCGAACAACCGGAGGGCCTTGGAGACGATGGCAGGGAAGCGGGGCATGCCATTCACTGACGTCCAGTCTGAGGCCGTGGACAGCATGACGATACATTGCTACACGTACGTCTGGCGGCACTACAGACGCACCGACGAGCCTACCGCGTACGTGCTCTCCACGGCGAAGTACGGCTGGAAGGACTGGATAACTGAGCAGAACAACTATCACTGCGGGATAGACGATGCGAGACAGGAACAGGCATTCGAAAACAGTCGCTGCGGCCGCAAGGTGAACAACGTGAACTTCGGCTGACAGTTTATTCATTTGGCAAGAGGCCAACATGATGTACCTTACGCCGATACCCAAGCAATTCCTGGACGAGTCAGGTGTCCCGTATTCAGGCGGGACCGTCACCGTGTACCTGAACGGTACCACTGACAAGGCTGACATCTACATGGATGCATACGGCGAAAGGCTTCATGAAAACCCGGCCGTGCTGAACTCGAACGGCGTGTGGCAATGCTTCGTACCTGAAGGCACGCCGCTTGACTACGTCGTGAAGGACTGCAAAGGCAACGTCGTGGATGCATACGAGCGTGTCATACCGGCGGATGCAACCATGAGTACGATGCTCTGGATATTCTGCCAGCAGCTTCCGGACGAGGATGAGGCAGGATGGCTGTACCAGACAGTGTTCCTTGAATTGACAGTGGGCCTGAAATGGCTCGGGAACGAGGAAATGATGATATGGCCTGTAATGGGCGGCAATGTCGAATTCGACGATGCAAACGAGACGATAACCTTCAATGACTATGTGGGGGCATAGATGCCAAAGTCATACTGGACAAAGATTCAAACGCCGAACGGACTAAAGTATTTCAGGGCCGACGACGTCACCGATGAACTGATGGACAAGATAAAGACGGAGTCATCGGAGGTATTCGTCGCATCATATGGCGACTCCGACATCGATGACATACTGTCGGCGATTTCTTCCGGGAAGTTCGTGACATGCCGTGATACAAACGGCAAATATTATGAATTGATGCAATTCAGTTCATCCAATCCGAAAATGGTTCAGTTTGCGAATGTCAATGACATTGTTCAGAACTTCAATGGCACATGGTCCTCCTGGACTGGAAATCGTTATGCACGTGGAATTTCCATTGCCCCGGAATACTCGACTGCATCGACTTACAATATCGGCGACGCCGTGGTGCATGAAGGCATACGTTACATATGCAACACCAACATCTTGACAGCTGAACAATGGACTCCGGCGCACTGGACTGAGATGAATGTCGAAGATGCATTGAAGGACAGACCGATAAAGGTGTTCGAATTTTCAGGAACGAACTATCCGACAATGTCCGAGATGAACGCTGAATTCAATGCCGGCAAGACGATTGTATTGATACATTCACCCACTCCGGCTCCGTATGCTGAAGTGTATTATTTGACAAAATTTGAAAGAGATTCTCATACAGACAGAACTACGATGACGTTCATCGGTATCAATAGGAAAATAGTCGTCAATGACAATGCATGGACATTCAGTGACTGTTTTCCTCAGGCCGCTTCCGTGGCCCCGGAATATGATTCAACGGCCACGTACCCGACTGTCGGTACTGCAGTCATGCATGAAGGCATACGCTATGTAAGCAACACTGCAATAAATGTAGCCGAAAACTGGAATCCGTTGCATTGGACCGAAAGGAGTGTTCAGGAGGACTTGACCTCAATTGACAAGTTTGCCATATTTGAATGCACTTCAATATCCCAATTGGACGCCGAGACCATTTTGAATGCATACGATGCCGGCAAGATTATATACATAAAGGTGACCCCGAATTCCATTTCGCCCACTGAAATATATGAATCAGCATACAGGAATCCGATATACAATGAGTATGGCGAGGCCATATATTTTGCAAGCTTGATGCATCATGACAAGTTCCTCAAATTGTATTCAGATGAAACCGACTGGCTGTTTGTCGAAGAAATCAAGAAGACGAACACGATAGAGCGTTTCCTGCCGCCACATGACATTGGACCATCCACTGGTTCATTGCCATTTGCAAATGGAGCAATGGACTATGCCATGAACTTCCCTGAAATATCAACTGACGGCGCTGACATGGCATGGATAATCACTTCCGTCGTGCCTCCGGAATCTGGAATCCTACGTGGCGGAAGTCATTACGAATTGAAGTTCAATGCCTTCCCGTACATATGGGACTGTCAAGCGTATTTCGCGCTGGCGAAGATATATGACATATCCACAGCCGGCAACGGCAGCATCGATTTTGACATAATTTCAAACAAATTGGCGCCGAAATCCCTGGACAGCGTGAACAACAGCCTGTATGAGTCAGGACAGGACATGGTACGGTTTACAATTGCACATGACGTGGAATTCAAGGCCGACGAACCGTTGTTCGTGATGATTGGAATCAAGAGCAGTGAATCATCGGCCGCTGTCCGTACCGTACTGTCATGCCCGGCGATAGTCTGGGGCGACCGTGCCAATCCGGTCACATATCTTGCTCCAGGTTACGGTGCCTGGTCAATATCGGCCAACACTGTAGATGCATCAGGGCTGTTGATGGACAATTTCCTGTTGAAAACATCGACTGCATCTGGAACGGATTTCCAATACAAGTTGTTCGACAACTATCGTGTGGTGTTCAATCCTGGCGGCACTCCTGAGATGAACAAGATTACTGCAAGTTCAGCGATAGGCGAGATATATCTGTACAAGGTCCAATAGGATTATTCATATAGGACAAAAGGAGTTTGACAAATGATATACAATGGAAGCACGATATACAATGATGGAGCCGGTGGTGGTGGCGGTGGAAGTTCAGTCGACCTGACCGTGACATACGATGCAGTCAACGAGGAACTCCATCTGGACTTCAGTCCTCAACAGCAGAACAACAATCCGTAGGAGGTAACTGATATGGCAGTGACTTATTCGCAGAATGGCGTGATTGTTAAAGAAGGCGAAGTTCCTCATCAGTACGAACCTCAATATGACGTCGACTTACTTTTAGGAGGTAGGGCATATAGAACTGTTAGAGTTGGAACTAGGATATGGCTTGCTGAAAATTTAGTATATAGGTGGAATAATTTATCATCCAATATGCTGGATGGAAATAATTCAAGTCCAGCAGCAGCATACTACAATGATGACGAATCTACTTATGGTGTAAATGGCTTGATATATAATGGTTTTGCTAGAATTGAATTAAAACAACTCATAAGTGGAGGACTTTTAAGTAATTGGCGAATTCCAACATATCAGGATTTTGATAGCTTGGCGTCAGCATTCATTACTGAATATCTCAATCCTTTTAGTGGTACTCCTAATTTTGGTAGTAATAGCATGGTAAAGAATTTAAAGTCAAGTTCATTATGGGATGGTAAAAACGCATTTGGATTCAATCTTTATAGGAGTGGGTATTATGAATCTATCGGCGGAGCAAATAATTGGTCAGGAATAAATTTATATACTTGTATGTGGTGTGATGATACTTATTACTCAGCTTCTCATTATGACTGGGGGAATGATACTTATCTTGTAGAACGAAATACTGCAAATGACAATAGATTTGGTTGTGTCATAAGATTGTGTAAGGACATTACCTAAAGGAACAATCCCATGTCAGGCTACTTATTGAAATTCAAGCAAACATACTCCGTCAAGATAGGCGGACGCAGGTACCCAGTTGTCAAGATTGGGAACCAGCTGTGGATGGCGGAGAATTTGGACTGGAAGTGGACTGGATTGGACATAGGTGGAACAGGAAGTCCTACCACTCCTCATGCCTGGTACTACAACAACAATGAAACTGACTACGGAATCGATGGCACATATAAATGTGGGCTCTTATATAACTGGTATGCTGCTAAATATTTGGACGACAATAAGGAGACATTGTTACCTGATGGATGGCATGTGCCTAATGGTATAGATTTGACGGCCATTGCTTCTACATGTGGCGGATTCAACGTAGCTGGCACTAAATTGAAGTCCTTAGACAATTCAATTACATCTAATTGGCCTAGTGGATGGAATGGAACTGATGACTATGGATTCAGTGCAATTCCAGCAGGATGGTTATATTTTCAGGAAGGTGGATTCCTGGACTTTGGGTCTGAAGTGGATTTCTGGTTAGTTACCGAATATACTAGTGAATACGGGCATTCATTCTATTTCAATACTGGAGCATCAATCAACTACAGTCCAAATTCTGGAGCCAAGAAAGTTGCAGGATTCTACATCCGTCTCGTCAAGTCCCTAACATAAGGCAGGTAACGATATGAGCGATTTGTTGAAAGTGAGAATCGGTGGAAGTGACTACCTGTGTAAGTGGGACCCTAATTTTGTAGTTATTGGTGGAAGGAAATACAAGACTGTCAAAATAGGAAACCAAATTTGGCTTGCAGAAAACCTAGACTGGAAGTTTACAGGACTAAACTACAAGGATGGCACTTCATCCAATACGCTGGACAATACCAGCACTCCGCAAGCAGCGTACTACAACTACGATGAAGCCACCTTCGGGATTACTGGCAAGAACTTCGGCTTGATGTACAACTGGTATGCCGTCGACTACTTGAACAACCACCTAAGTGACCTCGGCGTACCTGCTGGTTGGCATGTGCCTACCGCATACGAGTTCGACGACATGGTCACTGCATGTGGTAGTAACCCAGCAATGAAGCTGAAAGCTACGACTGAATGGGCTAGCGGGGCAGGAACTGATGACTACGGGTTTGCAGCACTGCCTACTGGGTTTTGGGGGACTACTGCCTACACGTTCGGCAATATCTACCAGTACGGGGACTTCTGGACAGCTACCGAGTATTCAGCAACTGATGCTTGGGATAAATCGATTGGCAGTGGGTCCAGTGTAGATTCGCACACATACGAAAAGTTCGACTGCTTCTCGTTGAGGTTGGTCAAGGCTATCGCATAAGGTTTTTAAAGGAGCAAAAGAAAATGTCAACGACAAATGGAACAATGAAATCATTCAAGGTCACTGATAAGGACGGCAACGTCTATGTCATGACTCCAGTGGACACGGAAGCACGTCAAGCGATAGACGAAGCGAAGAACCTTCAGTTCGACGACGACTACTTCACTTCTGAGGTATCTCAGGACCAGACTACAGTCAATGTAGGACTGAACGGAGTTCCTCTCGGAGTCAATACTCCGTTGAAGATAGTGCAAGACACTGCACAAGGAATTGTGTTCGGAGTGGATTTGTTGATTGATGGTGGAGTACTCACTGATGCTGCATCCATTGACGTGCCGAACAATGCATTGTCCACATTGACGACTGCTCAATCCACTTTGACATTGAACGTGAATGTTAATGCTGATGAGGTTCCAAACTTTGCAGTCGAAATTACTACGAGTACGGACGTGACTCTCACTGTTACGAAGACAGTAGGAAGTACGATGACTACATTGAACTCCTCAGTAGCAGGCGGTAACTCGTTGACTGCTGGCAAACTGTATCAGGTGACCTGCGTCGGCTCCTGCTGGACGCTGGCCGAGTTCGCGGTTCCCAATCCGTAAGGAGGCGATATGATACTGACGCACGGAGCGAACAGCCTTGCAAGTGGTGGTGGTCCAGTTCCAGAACAGGAATATGATTCAACTAATGTACCAAATGGTGTCCAGATTTTGCACGATTTCGGCGAAGGACTTGTTCCTGCGGTTCCAATGGATACATTCGCTATGTCTGATTCCTTCGTTTCTGTTAATACCAAGAATAAGGCGATTGTCGATACATTCGCTATGTCTGATTCATTTTTCAGTGTCGAACAAATAAACTAGGAGTAGCATATGTCTGTAAAATTGGGCGGTTGTTTAATCGGATATGGAATCAAACGGAACGGCATAGAGCGTAAGGTTCTTTTTGAGAAACCTATTCACAATACTATGACCGCTGCATGTCTAAAAAACCTTTTGACATTCAACGGGTCTAATGATTTACCTACCGGAAATTATGTAGGTAACTGGCTTAGTCAATACACTGAATCAAGTATAGCACATGACAGATACGGTGTATTTAATTTTTGTGCCCTTGGCGATGGAACGGGTGATACTAATTTTAACGATATAGAATTGAAGCATAGGATTACCGACTATACTTCTGTTAAAAAGACAGGTTCCGGATGGTATGGGAGCACAGAAGACATAACTAACGCAAAGATTAGCTACAGGTTCTCACACACCCATACTATAAATTCGAATATCACTGTTCGTGAAATAGGTTTATATAATAGAATATACCCCACTGGCGAATATACACTTTCCAGTAGGGTTTTGCTTGAAAATCCAATTGAATTACAAGCGAATGATGAATTTTATAGTATATACGAACTCACAGTATCGTTCCCTGGTATAGAAAGATTTTATAACTTTGGGGGCATTGCTGGATTGAATGGGTACTCTGTAAATTCATGCTTTGTTGATAGTGGTACTTGGTATGGCGTTATTAAGTATGATAACGCAAACTCTGCATATCCGTATGACGGCGGTTACACGCAAAGAGGAAGTATCATTAAACCCATCTTTCTATTCAATCAAGGGTTGGGCAACAGATGGCATACATATTCATGTTTCGCTACTTCGTCCGATTGGGATAAGCAAATAGAACCTATTTATTTTGGTGATGCACCGAGCAGAATTATATTCGATTCTTATATAACCAATTTACAAATTAAGGATTATACTGCCGGAAATAACTATCGTGATGCCACATTTGATGTAGCTCCAGCCGCATTCCTTGGCCAAAACATAACCGGTATCATAATAGGAAATACATATTACAGGTTCGGCGATTTTGATTCGAGTGATAACTTCACGCCGAGGTCAGTGCAAATATCAAACGGTTTCAGGTTTACATATCGGCAATCATTTGATATAACTTGATAGAGGACGCAACGTGACCGACCTGCTCGCAATACTGACTGATTATTCATACAGCATAAATATGGAGACTTGAAAAATGAGGAACTCTTCACCAAGACCTTTGAGCATACTTGCATCCACCGGAATAACCTACACGCTTGCAGGGAATTCCAGGACAGCGACAGTGACAATTTCAGCCGATGCAGGCTGTACCATGACCGACACGCTCCGTGACATACCGCAGGGCAACCTGAAGTTCAACAAGGGTCAGACAATCCACGTCAAGCGGGCCAGGCTGGTCAGCTCCGGAGCACCCGGACTCAGGCCCTCGCCAGACCAGCCTGCAGCTGCCTTGGTAATGCTGCAGGGAACCGGAAGCCCGTTCACGAAGACTGCAGGCTCCGATGAGGTGCCGCTCAACTTCGTGAACTGGAATTCCTGGGAGGAAAAGGACTTCGACATCGAGTTCGCGGCTGACAGTTCAGTGCTCGGCATAAAGTCCACTTCCGTCATGAATGTGGACGACTTCAACGTCCAGGAGGCATTTGTCGGCCAGTCATTCAACGTGATGCTGGAACTCGAGGCTGACCTGTACGTGGGGGTGTGATGGACATCACCGGCATTGACATAGTCGCAGGATTCACGGCCGCGGCATCATTCGTCGGGGCATGCGGAGCCGCCATCAAGGCATTCGGTGCATTGAAGCAGGCCAAGGAGGCCAAGCAGCAAGTCGTCGTGATACAGCGCGAACGCAAGACCCAGTCAGAGATGAGGGACAACCAGATAGTCGAGCTGCAGGGCGAACTCAAGGTGGTCAAGAGCCAGCTTGCCAACCACGACCACCGGTTGGACGAGGGCAATGCACGGTTCGACGGACTGCAGTCGGAACTCAAGGAAACGAACGGACTGCTTCGGGAGACACTCGGAGCAATCAAGGTGAAACTCAACCTGCCGATAGGCAGCAACGGCCTCTAGGGGGGCAAATGACATGGCAACCATAGTGAAGTTCTATAAGGACGGCAAGAAGGTAAAGGACATAACTAGCATCGGCTACCTGCCTGTCGACGAGGATGCAGTTAAGGATTCCAGGCACCTGGCGTCCAGCGGCAGCGTAGTTGCCGCGGCAGCGCTAGGCGAGGAATCCATGATGGCCAACTTGCCGATAGGAGACAGCACGCTCAGGTTCAGCTTCGGAGACCTGGACTACGACCCGACCGTTGCAGGCGTGGGTTCATCCGGTACCTGGACGAAGAAGAACACCAAGTTCACGAACGTGTGGGACTGGACGAACACGAATACCAGTTGGGCCAGTGCATTCTACATCAGTGGAAATGATGGATGCTTCATGAACTACGAAAACAATCCAGTCAAAGTGATTGCGGCAGGTGACACCTCATCAGTTACTGATTTCTCAAGATGTTTTTCGTGGTGTACTGCTATAACTGAGATATGTTCAATAGATACCAGTAATGCCACTACTGTATTTCTAATGTTTAATCAGTGCCAAAATTGTACGAAATTCCCCGACCTAGATTTTTCAAGTGCCACTGAAACTCGAGCCGTATTTCAGCTTTGTCAAAAAATGATATCAGGTCCAAATATAATCTTCCCCACCGACCACGCTTTCAAATTGACAAGCTTCTTCTTAGGATGCGAAAACCTTGAAACTGTGCCATTGTACAACCTGGAGCAATGCACTGATACAGCTGCTATGTTCCAGGCAGTAGATGCCAATTCTGATATGTCTTTGAAGTCAGTCCCTGAATTTGACACTTCAAATGTGACAGATATGCATAGCATGTTCATAGATTGTGACATAACAACAGTCCCTGAATTTGACACTTCAAATGTGAAAAATATGCAAGGTATGTTCAAGGACTGTGAATTTTTACAATTCATCCCATCGTTAGATACTCCTAAAGTCACTAATATGAGTGGTGCGTTTGATAGTTGCAAGTCATTGACTGAAATACCATCTCTTGATTATTCTAAAGTGACTAAGTTCAATGATTTTGCCAAGGGTTGTATAAGTTTGACTGAAATACCTGAAATGAACATCGAAGCGGATGTCACAAGATGCGACAATATGTTCAAAGATTGCCTGAACGTCAAGTCAGGTCAGAAGGCACTCTACGACACTCTATCTGCAATCGGTACTATAACCAACCATACTGACTGCTTCAAGAACTGCGGAAGTGACACCGAGGAAGGACGTGCTGAACTAGCTCAGATTCCTGTTAGCTGGGGTGGAACAATGGAAGAGGAGCCATGATGGCACGCAACAAGTGCACAGTCAAGCGATGCACGGTGCTGCCGTTCGACGTGAGCGACAGCCGTCCGTTCAAATTCAAACGTCAGTCGACCGTCCTCATGTGGGTCGTCCGTACATACAAGGACGGCCGCACTGAGCGGCTCCTCATCACGGCGACAATACGTCCTGGATTCATGACCGACGGTGCATCCACGTTCTGGCCGTTCAGCAGGCTGGTGCCCCAGTGGAGGAAGGGTGACGACAACTACAATGCCGGACCCACCGTGCACGACATCCTATACATACTGAAGGGCCGCTGCCACACCGAGGACGGCAACACATACGACCTGTCCCGTGAGGAGTCAGACGACATCCTCCGCGGCATCTGGAGGTGCTGGGGCATGTCCAGGTTCCTGGCCGGGTGCGCTGACAAGGCAGTCGAGCTGGTCGCCGGAGGAAACAATCACTGGGGCAACGACTCCTACAGGGTCCGCAACTTCTGCGACATCACGGTGGAGGTGCTGGAATGACGATGTCCGAATATGCCTTGAGGTTCGTCGGCCGGCCCTACATCTACGGAGGGGACGGCAGCGGGAAGTCCTACGGAGGATTCGACTGCTCAGGACTGGTGATGGAGTGCCTTTGGGCATTCGGAAGGCTACCGATGAAAGACCTCACGGCTCAGGGAATTCACGATGCCTTGATGGACAAGTCCGGGCATCAAGTTCCCAGGATGTACATTTCTACTGACGACATCCTGTTCTTCGGGAAGGACTACAGGCACATAACCCATGTTGCGATTGCCTTGAACAACGACCTCATGGTGGAAGCCGGAGGCGGCAACTCGAAGTGCAGGACGCCAGGCACCTCCACCGGCATGGTGAGGGTCAGGCCAATCTCAAGCCGGAAGGACCTGGTGTCCGCGTTGAGGTCATGATGGCAATTTGCTGGACAGTCATATTCATAGTTTTCGTTCTTGTGCTTGGCTACACCCTGTTCAAGGACGACGACTGGAAGCGGTAGGATACGTTTTGAGGGCCGAACAGCATCCTTGAGGTATAGTTACTAGGCCTGCAACGAACAGACGTTCAAAACGCACGCAAATAAAGGAAAACCTGCCCTTGTTACGGGGCAGGCTTGTTGACGTATGAAGGAAACCTATGCAACCTTGGCGAACAGCTCATCGAACTCGGCGGTGCTGGTCTTGCGGGTCGGCTCGTTGAACAGGACTGTCTTGACCACGTTGAGGCTCATCTCGGAGTTCGCCGCGATGGAACCGATGAGCAGGCTGCGCTCGTGGTTCCTCGTGTGGCGGGTGTCGTGCTGGTAGGTTCCCTGCACGGCGTTGTAGAGATTCCAGCCGGTGAGTTCATCCAGCCGTCCGTTGTCAGCGGAGTGGAAGCGGTCCATCGCCTTTCCGATTCGGCGTTCGAAGTTGCGGTCAATCCGTTCCTGGGCCTTCAGGTCGGGGACGCT
>Ga0326513_10000184_pt1 | contig 50135 bp, 80 predicted proteins | sample 2_2465_0518_D_FD_203654 | JGI IMG/M metagenome (GOLD analysis project Ga0326513, IMG submission 203654) | Bovine rumen microbial communities from UC Davis, California, United States - 2_2465_0518 | ecosystem: Host-associated > Mammals > Digestive system > Stomach > Rumen | place: USA... | reverse complement strand
CTGGTCGTAGAAGTTTTGAACATTTTATAGATTATATGGAACTCGATTTAGATATTAAAAGTAAGGTGTTAGGCAACCGTAGAAGGGTGTTAAAGCCATTAGTTTATTATCTTAATAAAAGTGTATATGATGATAAATTAAAATACGTCAACGCCTCTTATCCGCCTTCGTATGGAAAATCATATACGTTAAATATGTTTTCGGCGTGGTGTTTCGGTTTAAATATGGAAAATAGCATATTAAGATTGTCATATTCAGAAGAATTGGTATTAGGTTTTAGTAGAATGATACAAGCAACTATTACTAATCCACGTTTTAGTGATGTTTTTACTACTTTTAAAAGATTCGGAACAAAGCCTTTTGCTAAAGAGAAAGAGTCGGATTGGGTTTTAAAGGATAGTGGAACTCAAAAATCGCACATTGCGAGAACGAGAGATGGTTCAACTACTGGAGAAAGAGCTAATAGAGCTATCATTTTTGATGATATGACTAAAGGCGCTACAGAAGCCACTGACAGTAGTTTACATGCTAGATTATATGATAAGTGGAAAACAGAATGGTATAACCGTAAGACAGGAGATAAAGTCGTATTCGTATTTGCTGGAACAATGTGGTCACCTGAAGATATATTGAATAGAGTAGCAGAAGATATTGAGCATACGACGAAAATGCAGCCAAGTAAAAACAAGGATTGGGGTAAATGGGTAAAAGAAGCTGAAGATGGAAGTGCTGTATTTATTAGAGTGCCTTTGCTTGACGAAAATGATGAATGTACTTGTTTGCATGTTATGAGCACCAAAGAAGCACGAAATTTAAGAGATACAACAGACGAATTTTTATTTAGTTGTGTTTATCAACAAGATCCAATACCACCAACTGGGTTAAGTTTTGCATACGATTTATTGAAACATTATGAAGATTTACCGATAGATGAGACTGGGCAAGAATTGTGCAGCCCGTTTTGTTATGCCGTTTTAGACACAACAAGAAAAGGGAAAGATAATGTGTCTATGCCAATATTTAAGTATGATGGTGAGTGTTATTACATGATTGATGTAATATTTGAAGCAAAAGCAATGACAGACTTATACACAGATATTATAAATAAAGTGGAAGAACATAATATAACTTGGCTTGTAATTGAAAATAATACGGACACTTCATTAAAAACTTTACTTGAAGACAGATTAAAAGCTAAAGGGATAAATACGTGTGTTATAAGTGAGAAATACCAAACAGTCGTCAAAGAAAGAAGAATAAAGGAAGCCCAAGGATTAATAAGAAAAATTATAAAATTTAAAGATAAGAAAAAATATTTGCCAAAAAGTAATTATGGAAAATTTATGGAAAACTTAACTAGATATTCTTTTGATTTTCCAAATAAACACGATGATGCACCAGATTCATTGGCATTGTTTGTGAATGAAATAATTTTAGAGAAAGGAAAGCCTGCAAAACCAATAGGTGTGAATAGGGCTAAATTAGGTTTTTAATAAGGAATAATAAAATTGATAATATATGTTGGGCATGCACTAATTGGGAAAAATGTGTTAAATACAGATATGATGGCATTACATTACCGTGTATGAAAGAGTATATTAAAAACATTGGTGAATCGGGAGATTTAATAATTTATGTTCAAAATTGTACAGATTTTGAATATGAAGAACAAAAAGATTTAGGTAGTTATGAAAAAAAACAGCTAAGCAGAATAATGTATAATATGCAAAACAAGGAATGTTTACGTAAAAATGAAAGACTGCAAGAAATTGTAAACTATATTAACATAAAACCGTAGAGGACTATTTATATAGTGGGCATAGTTACAGAAAAAAGTGGAGGGAATAGTAACTATATTCTAATTCGCTCCATATAGCTCAGAAGGAGCCATCGTTATCTTAACTGATGGCGAAGGCTCTTTAAAATTATGGAGGGAATAGTAGGTCAGAAACAACAGAAAATGTTGTAAATGAAGAAAATACAACAGCAGAAAGAATTTCAGAAGTTAATCCAGTATTAGTTAATCAATATCCAGATCCATTAACTGGTAGAAGAAAATTAACATATTCCGCAGAAAAAAAAGATATTACTATCAAAAAAATACTAGAGATACTTCCTGCTGTGTTAAGAGAGCATGATAAAAATGCTGAAGAAATTGATTATTTATATAATTTTTATAAAGGTAAACAACCTATTCTTTTTAAGGAAAAGATTGTAAGACCAGAAATAAATAATAAAGTGTTAGAAAATCATGCTTATGAAATAGTCGAATTTAAGAAAGCTTATATTTATGGAGAACCTGTACAATATGTTCAAAAAGGCGAAAAGAACAATGACATAATCAATCCTAATATTTCAGAATTGAATAAATATATGGAATTTGAGGATAAATCAACTGTAGATAAAGATGTTGCTGAATGGCAATATATTTGTGGAACAGGTTACAAATGGGTAGATGAAGATTCAGAAACTGACGAAGATGAGGACGAATCTCCATTTGAATTAAGGTGCTTAGACCCAAGATATACATTTGTTGTATATTCAAGTGGTGTGAGAGGAGAAGTCTTATTTAGTGGACATTATTCTTATATTTCAGATACTATTCAAACAGAAGAGCAACCAGAATTTGCAACTAAGAGTAGAATTATAACGATTTATACAGATACTTTTATGTGTAAAATTAAAGGAAATGCAGCTGGAATATACACTATAATTAAAGAACCAGTAACAATTGATGAAAAAACAGTTGAAGTGGAACAATATCCATTAGTTCGCAAAGGACAAAGAATAATTGAATATCCTCTTAACAATGGAAGATTAGGAATAATTGAAATAGTTATGAGCATTTTGAATGCAATTAACAGAATTAAATCTAATGATTTAGATGGTATTGAACAATTTGTACAAAGTTTATTGGTATTCATAAATCAAGCTGTAGATCCAGATGATTTTAAGGAATTATTAGCTTTTGGTGCGGTAGAAATTAATTCTAATGACCCTAATAAACCAGCAGACTTAAAATTATTAGTAAATCAGCTTAAACATTCAGAAACTAAGATTGTCGTAGATGATTTGTACCAAGCAATGTTAAATATTGTAGGTATTCCTAGAATGACTACAAAGTCATCAGGAGGAGATACGGGTGCTGCTAGAGAGCTTGGCGATGGTTGGACTATGGCTGATGAAAGAGCTAAGCAAGATGAACTATCATTCAAAAAGAGTGAAAGAAAATTGTTAAAGACAGTATTGTCTATTTGTAAAGGTAAAAAAATATTAGAAAAACTTAAACTATCAGACATTGATATTAAGTTTACTAGAAACAAGTCAGATAATTTACTTGTTAAAACAGAAGGATTATTGAATATGAAGAATGCAGAAGTGCCACCAGATGTAGCATTTACAATTTCAGGATTATTCAGCGATCCAAATGATGTTTATGCACAAGCATTAAAATATTATGGCAAAAACCTTTGGAAAGATGACTATACTGCTGATATAGATAAAGTAACCTCAGGTGCCGAGGGTGAAAAAGCATCAGTGCCAAAAAATAACGAGGACGGCTCGGAAAAAAACGAAGGTACAGAAAGTGAAGAGTTAAAAGGAACGAAGAAGAATTAAATTCCATTTTAGATAATGGAGAAATGGATAGCAATGCAAAAGCAGAGGCTATCAAACAACTAGTTGGGAATAGTTTTATTCCTAGAAAAAAATTTGATGAAGCAAAAGAAAAATCAAATACAGCTTACAATGAATTAAAGACTGAATTTGATAATTATAAAGCTTCAAAAATGACAGATGAAGAGAAACAAGCTGCTTACGTGGAAACACTAAAAGCTGAAAATAAAAAGTTCAAATTAGAAGCTAGTAAATCAAAGGCAGAAAGTATATTTTCAGGTGCTGGGTTAAAATCAGAAGAATACTCTGAAATATTAGAAGATATTGTTGGAGAGGACTCAGAAAAAACCACAAAAATTGCTGAAAGCATTTGTAAGATAATGACTAGTCAAAAAGAACAAGTTAAAAATAAAATTACACAAGACATTGCAGGAAATACACCAAAGCCAACGGCTGGAGAAACAGCTAAGCAAGGTGATATTGACAAAGCAAATACACAAAAACAATTAGAAGAAGCAACTAGTAGAGGAGACTATGTTAAAATGGCTTATTATACTAGATTGTTACAAGAAAATAAATAATAAACGGAGGAATTAATTAGGGCAGAAACAACAGGAACAGTACAAAGTTTTGGTGTTTTAAATTATTCTGGTATGTTATTTAATAAAGGAAATACTAGAACACCATTTTTATCAATGATTAGTGGAAAAACTGGATATACAAATTCAGTAGAGTTTGTATTAGGACAAGAATATGCAAGTGAAGATGGAGATATACCAGCTATATCAGAAACAGCTTCATTAACAGCTCCAGATCCATCTTATATTACAAGAAAACAAAACACAAACGTAACTCAAATATTTCAAGATTCAGTAGCAATTTCATACGCTAAAATGTCAAATATGGGAACATTAGCAGGAGCTAATATAGCTGGACAACAAGCTAATCCACAAAACGAATTAGACTTTCAAGTAGCAAATAAAATGAGAAAGTTATCAAGAAGTATAGAAAAAACATTTATTCAAGGAAAATATAATAAAGCTACAACAGATGCTGAAATAAACAAAACAAGAGGAATGGATGAAGCTATTGTAACAAATGTTAAAGCAGCAGCTGGAAAAACATTAGATTTGTGGATGGTTAATGATTTATTGATGACAATGCGTGCTAACGGTGCTGATATAAGTAATTTAGTATTATGGGTTGATACAATTCAATTAAATCAAATCAATGGTGCAGCCGTTGAATCAGGAATGAAATTAGGAGAAGCTTATAAGAATGAATATGGTATTCAAGTAAGAGATTTATTATTGCCTATTGGAAGAATCTCAATAGCATTAGGTGAATTTATTCCAGAAGGAACAGCTTATGTATTTAATTTTGAAGCTATTAGACCAATCGAACAACCAACACCAAATAAAGGAAACTTCTTCTTAGAACCACTTGCTAAAACAGGTGCTGGAGAAAAATATCAATTATTTGGACAAATTGGATTAGATTATGGTAATGAGTTATTACATGGTAAAATTACTGGATTATCTACAGAATTTACAGCTCCTGTAGGACAAAAAGTTGTTACTGTAACACAAGCCTAACCTTGAATAAAGGAGGACTACGAGGAAAGTAAAAGTAATAAAACTATGGCAAGATAAGGAAACTGGAATTATCTATGACGTAGGAGTAGAAAAAGAAGTAGAAAAAGCAAGAGGAGAAGAGCTTATTAGAGCTAAAGTTGTCGAAGAGATAAAGGGAAGCTCAAAGCCTTCTTCTAAGGCTAAAGAAAAATAGAGGAGGCTAGCCAAGGATAACTGAAGAAGAACAATTAAAAGAAATGCGATTAAAAATTCTTTCTGACATTGAAGACGAAAGCCAAGATGAAGTTTTTAAAATTCGTTTAAAAGATGCTAAATTTTGTTATTTAAGGCTAGTTTATCCATATCATCCAGAAATTGAAGAATTACCTAATGACAGAGCTAGAGATTGGCAGACTAGATGTGCTATAGAAATTTATAATTTAGATGGTGATTTTCACATTACAAGTTACTCTGAGAACGGTTTACAAGAAGTATATTCTACATCAGGACTTTCAAGAGAACTATTAAGCGAGTTACCACCTTGTCACGCGGGGGTGCCAGCTAAGGTTAAAGAAGTGGAATAAAAAAATTTATATAGCTTCATTAATTGGAACGGAAGAGGACCAATACGGGAACGAAAAACTAATATATGAAGAACCAAAAGAATATATGATGAATGTACAGCCGTTAAATTCTGAAGCTGATATGCAGGAATTTGGAATTAATGTAGACCAATACCAAAAAGCAATAATAGAAAAACATATATACTATGGTAAATTTAAAGAAGGTGATGTTGCATATTTAGATGGAGCAACACCTGAAGGCGAAAAAGAAAATGGATATAATGCAAATTATAAATTATATCCACCAAGGAACCAAAATAAATGCATAAGATTAACTTTTGAAAGAATACATACGAAGTAGGTGGTTTAAGGGGCTACACGTGTAAGAGAACTTAATTTTTCTGAGTTGAGACAAATGTTAGATGATTATAAAAGATTAAAAAATAAATTACCACAAGCCATGTACAATGCAGTTGAAAGATTGTCTAAAGAAACAGTAGAAGAAATAAATTCGGATGATGCACATTATACAGTAGAAAAAAAACCAACGGAGATTATTGGCAGTAAAGTTTCTGGAGGATATAGAACGACAGATATGATTGACTTATATAAAGAATTTGGAACTGGCTATGTTGGTAGTAAAACCCCATCAATTAGCCCATTTTTTAAAGAAGCTGGTTGGCAATATTGGGATGCTTCAATAAGCAAAAATCCTGCTAATGGTGTGCCAATAGAAGAAGGTTGGGTTTATGAAAAAAATGGTCAGTATTATCATACTTATGGGCAAGTAGGAAAAAATGTTTTTACAGATGCAACATTAAAGATGGAAGACAGAGTAAATCAAGTGCTAAGCGAAGAAATAGAAAAAATATTAGATGGAGGAAATTAGGAGTAGACCAAATATAGAAAATGATATTTTTAGTTATGCTAAAACATATATACAAAATAATTCTGAATATTCTCCTCATGTTTATTCTTCAGACTTGAAAGGAAAACCTAAACTACCATTAGTACTAATTAAATATTATGATGACCCATTATATGATGAATGTATGGCAAAAGAAGAACAAAAATGGAGAGTAACATATTTAATAGAAATATACACAGAAGATACTTCAAAACAAGTAAGACAAGAAATAAGAAAAGAATTAATAAAATTAGTTAATGATGTATTTGATGATTACTATGGTTTTACAAGAAAACGTAATAGAAATGCACCAAATGCAGATGAAAACGTTGATAGGCAAATACTAAGGTATGTAGCAATTGTCGACGAAAATAAAACAATTTATAGATTTTAGGAGGAATTTGATAGGGCAATATTTGATACAGTAGCTCACAATGACATAGGAACAAAATTATATGTTAAAGGTGCGACTAAATATGATTGGTTAATACCAATTAAATCAGTACCTGCTTCAGGAGCTGAAGGTGGAACTATTGAAGTTACAGAATTAGATAGTGAAATCAAACAATATATAGATGATAGACAAGATACACCAACACAAGATTTCACTTATAATAGAACAGCTGAAAAATATGAAGCAGTAAAAGCAATTTGTGATGGTAACGCTCATGAATTTTTAATAGTATTTTCTGATGGAACTGGTACTTATATCAAAGGTACAGCTCAAACATGGAAAAATGAATTTAGTGCTGGCTCAGCACAAGAAGCAACATTACACATAGTTGCAACAAACATTGAAGACAAAACAGCAACCGAAGTAACAACATTAATTGGATAATAATAAAGTTATATGGAGGAATGAATTAGGAGCAAATATATTACGATAGAAATTGGGGAAAAGGAATATAAACTAGGCTATCCATCAAGAAGGGATGCAGTAAAAGCAGAAGACGAAGGATTATCATTATTAGATGGGAAATTGGTTAAATTACAAACAAAATTATTTTATACAGCGATGAAAACATTTAACCCATTTTTAAAAGAAGAAGATGCTGAAAAATTATTAGAACAGTACATAGATGAGGGAGGAGATATTGAAGAAGTTAATACTTTCTTATCTGATCAATACAGAAATTTTTTACAACCCCAAGATGGCAAGAAGAAAGCCAAAAAGAAAATGAAAATAGTAACGGAATAGATGAAAAAGAGGGAAAGAAATATAATACATTAAGAGAATTTTTTAATGATTTTCTTTTTCCTATGGCGATTACGTATGGTATGTCAACAACTGAGTTCTGGGATAATGAGCCCGACTTACTGTGGGCATACCATAAATCATTTATGGACAAAATGAAAATTAAAAGAGAGACAGAAAATTTCAATTTTTGGTTACAAGGATTGTACATTTATGATGGGGTAAGTAAAGCAATATATAATTCTTTTGGAAGAAAAAGTGGGCAAATAGTACAAGAATATCCTAAACAACCATATATATTGTATGATTCTTCTGAAGAAAAAGAAGAAAAACAAATTTTAGAGACAGAAGAAAAAATAAAAGCTAGAAATAAAGAAATAGCAGAAATGCTAAAAAGACAGAAAAATAAAGAGTAGGTGTAATAAGGGCAGATAATGAATTAAATGAAAAAATTGTAATGGATTCTGGCTCTGCTGAAAGTGCTATTGACAAATTAGTTGAGTCAATAGAAGGATTAAACACAGCACTAACTAGAGTGATAAAAAATGATGCTTTAGTTGTTCAAAGTAAAAAAGCAAGTGATGCTGCTGAAAAAATCCAAAGTAAATGGCAAAAGGCAGGAGGAGTAATAAAAAGCTTTGGAATTGGTGCAAAAGCAATAGCAGGTTTTGGATTAATAAAGAAAATTTTTAATGGACCTTTTAAGGATGCTTCGGATATGCTAGAGCAACAAAATCTTTTTGAAGTATCTTTAGGCAAAGTTACAGGTGAATATGAGAATTTAGCTGAATCAAGCGGCAAATATTATGAAGATGCAATAAACTTTCAGGACACATTACATAGCAAGTTTTTAACAAACAAAGCTGAAATGCAATCATATCAAGGAATGTTTTACAATATGTTTAAATCTCAAATGGGAGATTTAGATGTATCAAAATATATTAGCACAGACGAGTTAATGGGTAAGGCTGGATATAATAGAGCAAACGATGTAAGTTTATCAGAGTTTTTATCAGAACAAGTCACTAAAATGGGTATAGATATGGCATCATTGTTTAATGTGTCTGAATCAGAAATGATGAGAAAATTACAATCTGGATTAGCTGGACAAGTGCAAACATTAAGAGGAAATGGAATTGGTATAGATATAACACAAGCATCATTGCAAACAACATTGGATAGTTTAGGTGTTGAAAAGAGTGTATCTAAACTTTCTTATGCTGAAAAAGAAATTGCTAGATATATTTCAATTTTACAGCAAGCAGGAGTAGCACAAGGCGATTTTGCAAGAACAATGAACCAACCAGCAAATCAAATGAGAATTTTCCAAAGTCAAATTGCTGAATTAAGACAGAATTTTGGGTCATTATTTATTGGAATTGCAAATAAAGTTTTTCCAATAGTTAATGGCATTATTATGGCAATAAGTGCAATTATAAAAGCCTTAGGTAGCTTGTTCAACTTTTCTTTTAGTGGAATAGAAGGCGTAGGGCAAAGCGTGAATGATACATTTGCAAATACTAAAGATACTGTAGACGGAATAGGTTCTGGCATAGGTGGAGCAACAAAAGCTGCTAAAGAATTTAAAAAACAATTAATGGGATTCGATGAAATCAATAATATAGAACCACCAACATCAACAGCAGGTTCTGGAGGTCGGTGGAGGTCGGCGGAGGTCGGCGGAGGCTCATTAGCTGGAATTGACAGCAAATTACTTGAAGGATTAAAGGCTTGGGAATCAAGTTTCGATAAAATAAAAAATGAAGCTGGAGAAATTCGTGATAAAATCCTCGACTGGTTAGGAATAGATGTAGATGGAAAATTAAAAAGTGGCTATGAGAACTTCCACAAAATCCTTGATATAGTTGAAACAATCGGAGTTGCATTTGGAGCATGGAAAATAACATCAAGTATTGGCAAAATTATGACAGCATTAGGATTAGGCTCTGCAGCTAAAAACATGCAAATTTCAACTGGATTAACAATTGCAATTGCAGGAATTTTTGCTATGTGGAAAGGTATTAAACATTTATTAAATGGAGATGTTGATTTATTTAGCTTATTAGAAACATTTTTAGGTGCTGGAGCGGGAGTATTTGGATTAGTAAGAGCGTTACAAGCAACTAAGTTAGGAAAAGCTATTGGATTAGGACGTTCGATTGCACTTTCTATAGGCATTGTATTAGGTATTGCAAGTTTTGAAGTTTTACAAGCGGGAATTGAAGAAAATGATATTAAGAAAAAAATTATTGGAGCTTTAGGATTAGGTGCATCTGCATTAACAATTGCAATTAGCGTTGCACCAGTAATAAAAGATGGAATCTCTAAAGTAAAAGATTTGGCTGAAAAAATAATGAGCTTAAAAAAGAATACTTCAGAAGTTGATGGACAAATGAGCTTATTTAATAAAAGTACTGAAAAATCTAATATTAACATTGGAGCTTTAATAGCAGGGATAATAGGAGTTGCGACATCAATGGTAGCTAGTAGACAGGCTATGAAAGAATATCATGATGGTTTGATAGAAAATGAAGAAGCAATAAAAAGATTAGTGGCAGCAACAGCTGGTGCAGCAGCTTCTGGTGCATTAGTAGGTTCACAAATTGGTACTGCACTAGGGCACCCTTTAATTGGAGCTGGAATAGGTGCAATTGTTGGAGGACTTGGAAATATAGCAGTTAGTCTTATCGGAGTAGGTGACAGTTCTGAAATGACAGCTGATGAATTATCGGATGCAATGGCAAGAATTAATTCAGATATATCAGAGGCGAAAGAAATGTTTAATAATTTTGCTGGCGAATATATCAGTAATACTGAAAAGATAAACAAAACATTTTCAACCAATATGAGTGAAATTAGTTACTATGAAAATTTAAGTAAAAAATTAAGAGATTTAATAGATGACCAAGGACATGTACTACAAGGCAAAGAAGATATGGTTGATTACATTCTAGGAGAACTTAATAAAGGTATAGGAACAGAATTAGCACGTAATGGAGAATTAATTACCAAAAATGGTGAGGTAATGGATAGCTATAATAAAATAGTAGACAGTATTGAAAAAACAATAGATGCAATGAAGAGACAAGCAACACAAGAAGCACTTTCTGAACAATATAAAGAAGATTATAAGTTCTTATTAACAGCTGGACCACAAATAGTTGAATATGAAGAAAAATTAAAGAAATTAAAAGAGAAAATTGACAGCCTACCAAGTGGTAGTGATGAGAGAAAAAAAGCAAGAGACGAATATAGAGAATTATCAAAATCATTAGAAGAAATTAGAGGAAAAGTTGACGAAGCACATGAACGTCAAGAAAAATTTGACAGTTATGTTAAAGTTTCATCAGAAGAAATGTCAGAAGCTGAAAAAACAGCTTATGATGAAATCGTAAATGCTGCTATTGAAGCTAAAGGAAGACAATTAACTGTAGAAGAAACAATGGGGGCTCGTTATCAAGCTTTAGCTAAAACAAATGTTGCAAAATGGATTGAAGAGTATGATAAAGCCAATGACGTTACTAAAAAGACAATGCTAATTCAATCTAGTACATTAGATTCTTATGGACCTGAACTAAGAGAAAAATGGAAAGAAATGGCTAAAGGTTCAGTAGATGATTTTTCTAAAGCAATTAATCAAGTAGAACCAGAAATAAAAAAAGAAATCTTGAAAGATATTCAAACGGCACAAGGGTTAACTCCACAAGTTACAAAGGTTTGGGGAGATATGGCTAAAAACTCTAATGAAGAATTTAAAAAAGCACTTGAAGGCGTTGATGATACAACAAAGAAAGAAATCTTAAAAGCAATATCAACGACTGAAGGGTATATTCCAAACTCTATGGAAACATGGTTAATGTTAGCTGAAGAATCGGAAGAAGCATATATGTCAGCATTACAAAATTTACCTTTTGAGACAGCACAACAAATTGATGGTTTAATTAATAAGGTAAGAACTAAGGAAGTTCCATTAAAGAAAGCATCTGAAATTCTTGCCAATGGGTTCAATCCTTTACATGCAGACGCAATAAATTTGGGTTATCATAGCTCATTGGGTATGAATGAGTATATACATGGAATTAGCAAAAACGAGTGGGGAGTAAAAAATGCAGCTCAAAGTGTTGCAAATGCAACAAAAAATCCATTTAATGGCTTAAAAGATTCTATGAATGCAATTGGAAAGCAGGTTACAGAAGGCTTAAGAACAGGTATGCTTGCCAAAAAGAATTTAATTTCATCAACTGTAACAGCATTGACTAATTTAATACCAAACACATTTAAAAACTTATTAAAAATAAATTCACCATCAAAAGTTATGAGATATTGGGCAGGTTCAGTACCTGAAGGTATAGCAGCTGGAATTGATAGAAATGCAAACGAAGTTTATGATAGCATGAGAAAATTAAGCGAAGGTATTATTGTAACACCACAAGATACAATTTTGGGGCAAACCATTTCTATAAATAGAGACATTAAAGACAACATAAAGACGCAAGCAAATGTAGAATTATCTGGTTCTGTGCAAAACAACATGAAAGAAATATTTACACAGGCTATGGCAGAAGCTAATGTAAATGTACAAATTGAAGCAAAGACAGAGGAAGGCGTAATAGTAAGAAAAGCAACCGATGGAATAAACAATTACATTAGGCAAACAGGAGAAATGCCATTCCCAGTTTTAATATAAAGGAGAAATAAATAGGGCTAAACAAGAGCAAATTATTAAAGTAAATGGACAAGAATTAATGTCTTATTTAGGAGATGAAGGTTACGAAGTTGAATGGTACGATTTAAACTATGATGCAGGTAGAAATGCGAAGGGTTATATGATTTATAACCCTATCGCTGAAAAATATAAAATCATTCTGCACACTAAAGCTCTAACCAAAGACGAGATGATAGCTTTCTTTCAAAATATAAGAGCATTAAAACAATTAAACGTCACATTTTTTGACCCATTTTCAGGAACTATGAAAAATATTTATTGTTATCGAGGCGATAGAAGTGTAACAATGAAATGGAATAGAACATCAAGTGGTATTCTATATAGCCCATCAGATATAAGTTTAATAGAAATGTAGGAGGTTAAACAGGTATACTATAAGTTCAGAAGCAAAAGAAAAAATAAAAGCTAATTTTCGTGCTGGTTTTAGCGGTTCAATATATATGTATAAACAAACTTCTGATACAGAAACTATTCTAGAAGAAATTATTACTGATGGATTAGGAGGAACACTGAAATCATTTAAAATTGATGATAAAATATTTGATAATGATACATGGATAGGAAAAGCAATTTGTAAAGCAATAACAATAGAAACAACAGATGATATAGATTTGACTGGGCAAGAAGTAATTCCAAAAGTAAAAGTAGAATTAGATGGAGGAACTATAGAAGAAATTCCTTTTGGAACATTTGTTATAGATAGACCAGTAAATGAAGAAGTAAAAACTCATACGACTAATACGGGTTATGATTATATGATTAAATTTAGAATCCCGTATGTACACAGAATAGAAAAAGAAACATTCACGGCTGCAGAGCTATTTACAGATATATGTGAACAAGCTGAAGTAGAAGTAGGTTCATTAAATTTTGTTAATGCAGACTATGTGATTTTAGGGAATGCTTATACAAATAATGAAACTTGCGAAGATGTACTTAAAGATTTAGCTAAACTTGCAATAGGGTTTGCTAAAATAGGTAGAGACGATAAGTGCTACCTAAAAACATTGACTATTGGTTCTCCTGTGGATAGCATTAGTGGAATGGATTATACAGAAGGGTTTGAAAGCTATGGCAAATTTGGAGAAGTTAATTCATTATATGTAGGATTAAGTCAAGTCAATGGTGAAACTTCTACTAGAATTGATACAGAAAGCATAACAGAAAATGGCGAGACAATAATAAAAAATGATGATATAGCCTTTTTAATTGATGAGCATGAAAGAGAGTTAGTAATTGAACCAATGTGGGATGCTGTTAAAGGGCTTAAATATTTAGGAGCAAAATATACATATAAAGGTTTTCCATACCTAGATACAGGTGACGAAATTACTTTAGCTGATAATGAAGACATAGAACACACATCTTATATATTCAACCATGTATTTGAATATAATGGAGCATTTACAGGAGAAAACGAAACAAATGTAGTAACTACAATACAATCACAATATATTAATAAACAAAACACAGTCCAAGGGAAATTTAGAAGAGTAGAATTAAGTGTAAATAAAATAGATGGAAAAGTAGGTTCGGTAATAGAGCAACAAAACGAGCTTGAAAGAAAAATGACAGAAACTGAACAAACTGTAGAAGGTTTTGCAGGAACTATATCTAGCATAAATGATTTAAGTAGTGAAATAGCAGAACTAAAAGCTAATATTCAAGGATTACAAGTATCTGTATCTCAAACAGGAGGAAACAACATCTTTTACTATGCAAAAGAGTTTTGGACGGGAGAAACCACAGAAGACACACCAAACTTAGAAGCATACACAGACACAGATTTGAGAAATAATTCTGTAAGTGGAATGGGTTATGTTATAAATTCAGGACACTCTACTCAGAATTGCAATGTAAAAAATGATACTTATACAGTTAGTTTTACATATAAATTAACAAATCCAAGTGCAGAAGCATACGTATTATTTAATGGTGATAGAATAGATTTAACTGAAACAGAATGGACTAAAATTGAAAGTACAGCAGAAATAACTACAGATAGTATAGTTTTTGAAATTATAAGTGATACAGATGAGGCAGTATTACTTACAGATTTGATGGGTAATATTGGAACAACAGCTGATACTTGGACACAAAACCCAAATGAAACAAGAACAGATACTGTAGAAATTGGTAAAGGAATTACAGTAAAATCATCGAGTATGAACTCTAGTTTAAAAGCTGATGCTGATGGAGTGAGAATTATTAATAACACAACAAATGGAACTGTTTCAGAATTTACGGATAAAGGTATTAATACGGGAGATATAGATGCAGATTCAATAACTGTTGCAGGAATAATAATCCAAAAAGTTGGTGATCAAACTTGGATTTCAAGTATAACATAGGAGGAAATAAAGTAGGGCAACAATAACAGGTTATGGAAGCAAACACAGTCATGAGTTTAAATTAACAGTAACAGAAACGGGTACAAGTACGGCAAATAATACATCTTCATTAAGTTTTAGTTTTACTTGTTATAAATCTGGCTATTCATGGAGTGGCTGGAATAGTATTACATATTCAGTTGTAATTAACGGTACAACCTATACAGGCACAATTCCAAATTATACTAAAGGACAAACATTAACAATCAAATCAGGAACACAATCGGTAACACACAATTCTGATGGCGCGAAATCAATAAGTTATAGTTTCAGCGTAACAGATAATTCAGGGCAAAGTTATACTTGCGGTAACGCTAGTGCTTCAGGAACGATGACATTGACTAAAATTCCACGATATGCAACTTCAAATCAAAGCCTAAACAGTAAAACAGAAACTACAATAAAAATGAATTGGAGTTCGGACAGTACTTGTTCCAAGGTGGAATATTCCACCGACAATGGTTCAACATATAGAAATATTTGGACAGGAAGTGCAACTAGTGGAACATATACTATTGATAAGCTATCATCAAATACGAGTACTAACTTGTCAGCAAATACAACTTATAACATAAAAACAAGAGTAACAAGAAAAGATAGTGGTTTAACAACTGTAAGTTCAGTATTAACAGTTGCAACTTACGATTATCCTCATGTAACAACAACGCCAAATTTTAAGATAGGAAACGAAGTATATTTGACTTTATATAATCCTTTAAAACGAAATTGTACATGTATTATGTATGGTGACGATTGGAGTACAATATATAGTGGTGATGGTTGGACTGGTACAAGTATAGGAAATTTTGCTACGCAAAGTATAATCAATAAACTATATGCAAGTATACCAAATAAGCAAGTTGGAACATACCATATAAAAATTAGATACAATGGTGTTGATAAAGATAAAAGTAATGCAGGAACATATAATACAAGAGGAACAGAAGTACCAACATTTAATGATTTTATTTATACAGATTCAAATACGACAACAAAGGCATTGACAGGAAATGGTTCGATAATCGTTAAGGGATATTCAAATGTACAAGTAATAATAAAAGATGATAATAAAGGCTGGGCAAATAATTATGCAACATTAAAAAGTTATAAAATGCAAGTTGGCTCAATGGAACCTGTAACATCTAACTATTCTTCTACTCAAGACAATGTAATGACAACTAATAAAGCAAACAGTGCAACAATAACAGTACACGCAATTGATTCTAGAGGCTATTCAAAAGCAGTTACTAAAACAGCTACATTAAAAAACTATAGTGACTTAATCATTTCTAAGTTTTTGGCTCAACGTTCAGATGGTGGGATTGGAAATATAACAACAATAAACTTTAGTGGAAACTATTGGAATGGAAATTTTGGAACAACAGATAATGCAATCGTAAACGCTACATACAAATACCGAAATACTAACAGTTCAAATTGGATAACAGGAACAACCACTTTATCAGTAACACAATCTAACGGAAATTTCAATGGAACAGCTACAATCAATGGCGATTTAGGAACAGAAGGATTTACTAATACAGAAAGTTTTTATATTCAATTGAGTGTACAAGACAAATTAGTGACAAAAACTGTACAATTAACTCTAAAATCAGGAACGCCTGCAATTGCTATTTATAATAATAAAGTTGCTGTTGGTGGGCAATATGATACAACTCGAGGTGGTATACTTCAAGCATCTGGGGATATGCATTTTATGGGATCTAGTGACTCAATTAACTGGAAAGAAGTTGGGTATGGAGATAAGTTTAGAATAATACCTTCATTTGGTGGAGCTGACGATAGTAATCTTTTAAAAGTACAAGGCACGGTAGGAGGAGCAGGAGAAGATCCAACCGATTGGAAAGACTTATTTACAATAAGTGCCAAGTCAGGTAAAGTGAAAGTTGCTGGAAATTTATCAGTTTTTTCCATGACAAGAAATTCAACAGATACATGGATTCCAGTAATTAATGATGGGGAATTTCAATACACTACAAGATATATGCCAAATACAAAAACACATTCACAATACAATACCGAACAAGATAGATTAGCAACACTTAATATGCTAAGCTGGTGGAATGGAGCATATAATTCTGGCAATAACTCAAATTTAACCTATTGTCATCAAGGTACAATACAGGCTAAACCTATATCGTTATATGATAATTCTAGTGGGAGCAATGGTAGTATAACTTTAAGCCAAAGTGCAGCAAATTTTACATATTTGGAAATATATTATAGAAGTAATGACTCTGTATTTTCATGTACCAAAGTGTTTTCACCAAATGGTAAAACTGCATCATTAATTGTTTCATTCCCATATTCTAGCAACATTGCATACCAGAAAAATAAATCAATTAAAATTAATGGAACAAGCATTACGAATGTTGCATATAGCGAAACATGGATTGATGCAAGTGGAAAATGTGATGCATCTAATAGTAATAATATACATATTACAAAAGTTGTAGGATATAAATAGGAGGTAATTATGGCGATAATTAAGAAGATAGAATTAGAAAATGGTGTAACGGTGAATTATCATAGAATTGTAAATATTCAAAAAATAACTAATCAACAGACAATTATAGAAATAGCTAGTTATACCAGTGAAGAAAAAAGGAAGGAAGAGATTAAAGCGTTATCAGAAAGTAAAAGAACGGGTGAAGCCATTCCTATGAATGTGTATATTGAAACAGATATGATACTTAAAGATTATGATGCTAGCGAAACAATTGAAGATATTTACTCGTATCTTAAAACATTAGAAAAGTATAAAAACGCAGAAGATGTATAGGAGGAAAAACAGGTACACAGCAATAGCAACAATAATTGTAGCTTTGATTACTGGAATATGTTCAATAATAACAACAATCATAACTAAAAATACAAACAAAAAAGTAGATGCAATATCAGAAGTAAGAGAAGAATTTAATTCACAAATGAAAAAACATATTCTTGAAAGTGATAAAACATATTTAGTGGATTTTTTATCGGATATTGAAAACGGGAACAAAAAAACAGATATTCAAGTTAAAAGAGCTTATGAAATTTTTGAAGAATACAGTCAATTTGGTGGAAATAGTTATATACATGACAGATGGGCTGTTGCAAAGAAAAATGGACTTATATAATAAATTATATACCTGCAATATTAAAATGCCTTCTACACCGTTTAAAACTTATTAGATAGGAGGAGAAAAAGGAAAAATAAAAAAAAGATAGTTTTAATAATGCTATCATGTGTGTTAGCTTGTCTGATTTGTTTATGTACTTTTTTAATTCCAAATCAAACTGGAGTTAAAGAATCCTTACAAACCATTCAAAGCGCTGTTAATAATGAGATAGTTACGTATGATATGACTGCCGAAGAAGTCGCAAATTTACCTACAACGGAAATTTTGGAACAGTCTGAAGAAGAAGAAAAAACACTAGAACAAGAAGTTGAAGATGAAAGATTTGAATTACAGGGAGAAATTGCTTACAATGGAGCGAGTGAATATCCAGCTGTTCAACTTGGCAAATACACAGGACTTACATATTACTCTCAAATTGATAGCAGATGGAGAAATTTACAATATACTTCTAGCAATAAAGCAAGTCAAACTATTGGAAGTTCAGGATGTGGTCCTACTTCTGCAGCAATGATTGTTACAGCAATTAAAGGAACTATAACACCACCAGAAATGGCGAACCTATTCGTACAATATGGTTTTCGTTCCGCCAACAATGGAACATATTGGAGTGCGTTTAGATGGGTTGCAGATGTATTTAATATAGATTACTCAGAAACAATATATCTTAATGAGGTTGTGCAAAAATTAAATAACAACCATTATGTAGTAGCTTCAGTAGGAAATGGCTTATTCACAACGGGAGGACATTTTATTGTATTAACAGGAGTTGAAAATGGAAAAATAAAAGTTTATGATCCTTACTTATATGCGGGAAAATTTGAGACAGCAACACGTAGAGGAAAAACAACAGTTAATGGCAACACGGTTTATGTTCCAATAGAAAATTTTAGAAATTATGCAAATTATTCAAAGTTTTTTTGCTTTAAATATGATGGGAAAAAACAGATTAATAATGCAAAGCCAGTAACAACTCAAACTTATACAAGATACGTTAAAGTTAATACTTCTCTAAATGTCAGAAGCACACCAAACGGAAAAATTATAGGTAGTCTAAAGAATGGTAATCAAGTTACGGTTTATAATACGTCTGGAAATTGGAGTTACATAGGCAATAATAGATGGGTATGTTCAGATTATTTAGTTAGTACAATGCCTAAGAGTATTGTAAATATTCCTTATACTGTAGGGCAAAGAAGAAAAACAAAAGCTTGTTATTTATATTCTAATTCAAATTTAACTGGAAAAGTATATACATATAGAGCTAATACAACAATTACAATACTAAAAAATGTAAGTTCAAATGTGGATTATGTTAGAGTTAACGCAAATGGTAGAAAAGCTTATATTAGTAAAAACAATTATAAATAAAATGCACGAATGCGCTTTAAATTTAATAAGGCGCATTTTTTTATTTTTATGTGTCTTACAAATTTCGACAAATTTTGTAAAGAAAATGCGATATAATAAAATAGGGGTGATTCTATGATTTTTTATTTAGAAATTGAAAAAGAAAAAAAGAAACTAAATGAAATGATTCAAAAAGAAGCACCATATAGCCAAATACTTAAACAAAGTCAAAAAATAGACAAGCTTATTAATAAAAAAATATATAGCCTATAATTCTATTGCTAACCTATTGCTTGACTTTAGTAACTTAAAATGTTAGAATGTACTGGAATTAAGGAGACGTAGGAGTCACCGATTCGGACAAGTGGCTCCATTCTTTATACATCTTCGGATGTATTTATTTTGTTTATGAGTTGTCGTTAGACTGCATAAAATTGCGGTTTGACGGCTTCTTTTGTGTTTAAAATGTATTTGGTGTGTTATTAAGTTGTATTTAGTTATTGCTAACCTATTGCTAACCAAATAAGGGTACAAAAAAAGAGGCAAGCAATAGCCTCAATTTTTGCTGAAATATCAACGGTTATCAGCTTTATTAAATGCTTTTTCAATGTCTTCATAGTTCACATTGCCGTAATTATCATTAATAGTATTACTTCCGAGGGGTATGTCCTAACACAGCTTTTCTTATATCTTCACTAATATCATCACGTTTCATATTTTTATTTTTGGTATGTCTTAACATGTGTGAGTGCAAAGTTGAATCGTTTGGATGATTATTTGGATCAATTATTTTATATTTTGAATCAATTCTTCTAAGCCAAGCATCAATATTGTTTCTATTAATGACTCTTCCGTCTTTATAAAAAACAAATTTTTCAATATTAAAATTCAATATGGCAAATATTTTCTTTATTAAAGATGTTGTATAAGTAGTTAGAGGAATGTTCCTTTCACCATAATCGAAGCAATCCGATTTATCATAAGTTTTAGTATTGGATTGATAAATAACTTTTTCGTTTTCATCAATAGTTAATGTGGCATGCACATGTATTTTTTTATTTTTAAAATCTATATCATCTGTTTTTAAAGCTAAAAGCTCACTAATTCTCATACCTGTTTCTAATTGTAGTAATATTGCATAACAATATAATTTATCTTCTTTATCGGACGTCAAAACAGTTCTTAATGCACTTTCTTCAGAATCTGTTAACGGATATACTTTTTTAGTGGGTTTAACCGATAAAGGTTTTTGTAAGTCAATATCATCCATAATATTGTATGGAATAAGTCTTCTAGAGCATGCAATTTTAAAAACAATATTTATATAAGACCAAATTTTATCAATTGAAGAAGAGGCATATTCTCGAACTTTTGGCTTACAATCTAATATCATTTTCTTAGTTATTTTTTGAACTGGCAAATTGTAAAAATCTTTACAGCATTTTTCCATAGAAGTGGCTACACGTTTTATTCGGACATACGAAGCTGGTTTTAGTTTGCCATCTTTCCATTTTGTTTCAATATGTTCATTAAGTAATTGTTTGAATGTTATAGTAGAACTAGTAATATATGAACCTACAATAATTGAAGCTTGAATTTCTTTTACTCTATTCATAAAATTTGTCTTATTTTCATTTTTAATTTGTGATATTGTTTTTCTAGTGCCGTTTGGTTCAAAGTAAGAAAACATCCATTTCTTTTTGCTCTTAGAATAGAATAAAGAACCATTTCCATTTCCTACTGATTTACTTCTTTGCGTTCTTTCATTTTTCTTTTGAGTATTACAATATGCATTTAGACTTTCTAGATCATTAAAAATCTTTACATCTCCATTATCTTTTACAATTTTAAATTCCATAAAAAAACTCCTTTCGTTTTTTCTCTCGAAAAGAGTTGCTTTTTTATTAATTTAAATGTATAATAAATATGCAAAAGCTCTTACGAGAGTATTTTGTTTTTGTGTCTGGTTGAGAGGTATTTAGCGGTAGCTCTCAACCATTTTATATTTGACCTTGGTAAGCAATAACCTTACCAATTATTTTTATATTATGTTCTTTTGGATTATAAATTTGAGTTCTATGCTCAGGATTAGTGGACATAGGTTCCAATATAATTAATCCATTTTCATTTCTATATTTTTTAACTGTAGCTTCATCATCTATAAGAATAACCCCTATTTCATCATTTTCTAGCTCAGGCTGTTGTTGAACTAACACCATATCTTTGTCATGAAATTTTAGATTCATAGAATCTCCTTCTACCATTAAATAGAAATAATTATAGCCTTTTTTTATTTGAGAAGAAGGAGCAGGAGCTTTACCAATAATGTTTTCTACTGCAAGAATTGGTAATCCTGCAGATATTTTTCCTATTATATATATTTCTACTACTTCTGTTGACACAGGAAAGACATCTTTCCTCTGCATTGGAACATTTAATCCCATTAACCATGCAATTTCAACGTCTAAAGCTCTTGCTAATGAATCCAACGCCTCCTGTTTTGCTTCATATTTGCAATTTAAATATGAAGAAATCTGTGATTCTGAAAGCCCTGTCATTCTAGAAAGAGTAGCTGCTTTAACGTTTCTAATATTCATAGCTTGTCGTAGCCTCGCAGCAAAAGCAACTTTTAAAGTATCATCTTTTGCCATTTTATCACCACCGTTCAAAATAATTTTAATTGATAAAATAAGAAATGTCAAGGATTTTAGACATAAAAAATTAAGAAAACTGAATTTTTTTATAAAAAAGTATTGACAATAATTTTTGAGTTTGATAATATAATGACGACTTAAGAAAACTTAAGGAAAGGAAGGACAAGAATGTTTGATTACACACTATTAAAAGAAAGAATGAAAGAACTAAGGTTTAAACAATATGACATAGCAGAAGCGACTGGAAAAAGCAGAGCAACTATATCAGCAGCATTAAATGGAGATAGAGAATTTACTCAATCAGAAATTATAAAAATAGCAAAGCTTTTACAAATAAACGATAAAGAAATAAGCAGATATTTTTTTTATATCAAAACTTAAGAAAACTTAAGAGAAAGGAACATTTATGGAAGAAACAATTAATCAATTAATTAATTCAATAGATAAATTGACGAATGCTGTAGAAGATAGGCTCATGACTGCACCTGAAATTGCAGAATCAGAAGAATTTAAGATTGGGTACCGCACGGTATTAGAGCTATTTAAACAAGAGGACTTCCCAGCAATACAATACACAAATCCTAAGAAAGTCTTTAAGAGTGACTTAATAAAATACTTAAAGGCACACCCAAGATTAAATATAAAAACATAAGAAAGGAGGAAAAAGTATGTTTAAACTTTTCAAAAAGAACACAGAAGAAAAAAAGAGAATTGAAATTCTTGAAAGGACTAATAAAGCTTTAAGAGATAATTTGACAGAGGAAATTAAAGCTAGAAATTTTGCTGAAACAAATTATGAAGAATCTATTCAAAGCAGAATAGCTGATTTACAAAAGTTTCAAGAAATCCTTAATTCTAAAAGACAATGGAAACAGAAAGAAAAAGAAATCACAAACTATGTTGAACTTGCATTAGATTTTTTAAAGGGAAAAGAGAACTAATCTAACTATTTTGGAAGGAAAGATTAGCTCTCTACTTGGAATACATAAGTATTCTAAATTCAATTATATTATGTAAGAAAGGACAAGTCAATTATGGAGAAAACGTATACTAAAAAGGAAGTTGAAGAGCTTCTAGACAAAGTAAGCGATAAACTAGTTATGGAATTTGCACATGAATCTGCCAAAGATAAAAATATGACTTATGGGTTGATGAAAACTATGTTATTAGGACTAGTTATTGCAGAAATAGAAAAGAAACTGGAGGAAGAAGCGTAGGGATTATTTAGAAAAAATAAGATTAGCAAACGATCGAGAAGAAGTAAAAATTGTCTTCCTATGTGATGATTGCAATGGCGAAATTTATAAAGGAAATGACTATTACGATTTTGAAGGACTAAGACTATGTGAAGATTGCTATGATAATCGTATAGAAGAAGAAAAAAGAGACCACATGAGAATTGCAGGTGATGATTAGGGAAGATAACAAATACGAGGACATAATTAAAAAATATGATTTTGAGCAATTAATATATGAAATGTCAATTATAAACAAACGCTACAAAACTATATATGCTCAAAAAAAGGCTCTTGAAGAAGAGTGTGACAGAAGATTAAACGAAAAGAGAGGTAATTAAATATGGCAAATATTTCATCAAATAACAATTTATATATGACAACTAGTTTAAATCCAGTTGCTAGAGAATATGGACCAGTTCATACAGCGGGTGAACCGCTTAGTTTAACAATTGATTATCCTCCTAAAAATATTAAACTATCAACTAAAGCAATAGGAATAGATTTAATAGGAGAAATAAAAAAAGAAATTAAACAAATAGATAAAATACCTAAAAAATACATCATTAATGAAAATGCTACTATTTGTTTCTGGAATGATGGAACCAAAACTGTATCTAAAAGACATGAATATGATGAATTTGACAAGGAAATTGGCTTTTTATTTTGTTGTTATCAACATTATATGAAAAATTGGTCTAGAAATAAAAGAAAAAGATTTATTTCTTGGTTTAAATATGAACATGTAAAAGAATTTTTATTTGATTTATTTGTTGATAAAACAGATTTTACCATCGCACAAGCAAAAGATTACTTAGATAGGTTAAAAGTAGAACCAACAAAGTCAAATACAAATAAATTAAAAATTAATATAAAGAAAACAAAAGTTAAACGTTTAAAGGAGGTAACTGAGTAGGGATAATTTAGAATTATATAACAAGGTTAGAGCTGTGCCAGTAGAAGCTCAGAAACAGATAACTGGTGGGAGATTAAATGGAATGACAGATATTCGCCCACAATGGCGTATAGAAAAATTAACAGAATTATTTGGTCCTGCTGGTATAGGTTGGAAAGCGCCAATAACTAAAAAAGAAATTATTGAAGGTGCTAATGGAGAAAAGATAGCAATAGTAGATTGCAATTTATATATCAAATACTTAGGAGAATGGTCTGAACCAATTCAAGGCACAGGGGGAAGTTCTTTTGTTGCTAAGGAAAGTAAAGGACTATTTACTAGTGATGAATGCTATAAAATGGCTTATACAGATGCAATTTCTGTTGCTTGTAAAGCACTTGGGATAGGTGCAGATATTTACTGGGGAGATAGTAAATACAAAGACACAAAAACAAATACTAATTCGGAGAGTTCAGCTACTAAAAAAGCATCAGAAGCTCAAATAAAAATGCTTAGAACTGTTGCTAAAGATGATAATTTATTTAGAACAGTAGCTGGAAGGTTCGGGTATAAATCATCAGCTGAAATACTTGCAAAAGATGTTAATTCAATTAAAGCTGAAATAGAAAAAGCAAAAGGAGGACAAGCTTAATGAATATTAGTGGTGAATGCAAAATTATTAAAGATGACAGAGGAGTTTGTAGAACTACTCTTGCTAATAAAGTTATAGATGAAAATGGTGAAGAACATACAGAATTTATGAGTATAAATGTTGGATTTAAGAAAGGCATTGAAGTTAAAAACAAAGAGCGAATCAATATAAAAAATGGCTTTTTAACATTTTATTCTTTTGAAAGAGCTAAAGAAGATGGTTCAACTGAGAAGGTTAGAATGCCAAAGGTAATGATATTGGATAAAGAAACCATAGAAGAAGGTGTTGATGAACCTTGGGTTTGGAAGCCAAGAGAAAAGAAAGAAGGAACTGTTGAAGAAACAACTTATGGTTGGGATTCTGATGACGATTTACCATTCTAGGAGGTAATTATGGGATTACATCATAAATCAAATAAAGAAAAAAGGAAACAAAAATATGCTGCTCAATTTGAAAGAACAGCTAATAACAAGAAGAAACGTATAGCAAAAGCAGAAGCTAAGAAACGAAAGGATAAATAATATGGCTATTATTAGAAATAAAACCAGAGAGAAATACACAGTTATAGATAATAATATTTTTACTAATAAAAATTTATCTTTAAAATCTAGAGGCATGTTAGCAACTTTGCTAAGCTTGCCAGATAATTGGGAATTTAACGAAAATGGATTAACGGAGATATTTAAAGATGGGCTAACAGCTATCAAGAGCAGTTTAAAGGAATTAGAAGAAAACAAATATTTAATTCGCAGACAAGAAAGAGACCAAAATGGAAAATTTATAAGGAACAATTGGATAATATCAGAAATACCGATAACGGAAAATCCGATAACGGAAAAACCTATATTGGAAAATGATACCCAATTAAATACTAATAAATTAAATACTAAAAATAATAATATATGTCCATCTAACGATGAACGACTATCAGAAGACTTTGAACTTATCTGGAAAGAATATCCTCGTAAGGATAGCAAAAACACAGCCTTTAGGCATTACAAGTCTTGGCTTGTTGGAAAAAAATATGCAGGCAAAACAATAAAACTTACTAATAAACAAATGTGGTTTGCTGTACGTACTTACAAGAATGAATGTGAAACTAAAATGACAGAAAAACAATATATCAAAATGGGAAGCACATTCTTTAACGAGAGTATTTATGAATATGTACAGAAGAATGAATTAGAAGGAGTTTATAATGAAAAGAATATTTAGTACAGATAAATGGTATGAATCATTAAGCGAAGAGAATTCAACTTTTAAAGAAATATTTCCAACCAAAGAATATGCAATAAGATACTTTGAGTGGGTAAAAGTATGTGAAGGGAAAGAAGTAGTTAATAATAAAATAGATGAATTTACTATACCAGATAGTTGGTGTGTGAATGTTGATTAATACAAAAGATTTAAAACATAAACTATCACCAATTTTAGTTGCAGAGCATTTTTTAGGGGCACCTGATAGAACAACACGATTTGGCAATTGGTACAAATCACCTTTTAGACAAGAAAGAACAGCAAGCTTTTTAGTAAGCAATAAAGGAATACATGATTTCGGAGACAGCAAGCATTATGACGTTATAAGTTTTGTACAAGAATTATTTAATGTGAATTTTAAAGATGCATTATCAATTCTTAAAAGAGAATTTGGAATCAGCGATGAGCAAGAAAATAAGCAAGTTATAAAATATAAGCTTTCTAGAAAAGTACAGGAGGCTGAAATAAGGAAGAAACTGTCTGAATGGTATAATTTAACCTTTCAAGTATTTTGTGACAAGCTACACCTATTCACGGTTCTCTCACACTATTGTAATAATGATTTACTACCAAAAGTTTATGATAAACAAATTAAATATGAAATTATACTAGAAGATTTTTTAGATGTAAAAACGCAAGATGATCTAGAAAATTTATATACAAAATATAAAGGAGCAAAATAAATGAATGACAAGGAAAAAGAGGAATTACTTGGAAAACCTCTTGTTCCACCTTTATATTATAAACTTAATGATTATGAATATAACAACAAAGGAAAAGAAAGAGTCTTGTCAGGAATTAATGAGTTAGATTACTTAACTGGCGGATTTGAAATGGGATGCATAACTATATGGACAGGGCAAACTAATGCGGGTAAAACAACAGTTATGACAATGCTCATAAAACAAACAATACTACAACGGCGAAAAAGTATTCTTTTTCAATGGAGAACAAACAAAAGATGATTTTAAAAACAATTTATATAAGCAATCGGTCTCTAGGGCAAATATATATTCTGTTCAATATAAAAATTCAAGAGTTTTTGATAGCTACGTTTCAGATAATGAAGTGACAAGACTTAATAGAGTCTATGGAGATAAACTTTTTATTTATAATAACAAAATAGAAAGAACAATAGACATGATATTAGCTGCTATGGAAGAAGTAAGAAAAAAATACAAAGTTAGAGTATTTATGCTAGACAATTTTATGCAAATTGATACTCAAAGTAGTGACGAATATAGGGAGCAGAAGGATATTATGGAAAAGCTCAGAACGTTTGCAGTTAATAAAAATGTTCACATACATCTTGTTTGCCACCCAAGAAAAATGGAAAAATATCAGACAAGATTAACTATATATGATGTTTTAGGAAGTTCTAACTTAGTAAATAAAGCCTACAATGTTATTTCAATTATGAGAGTTGATAACTTAAATCATGAAAATCCTGAATATAAGCAAATTGAAGAGCAAATGTTCAGATATGGGTACGACATTAATGAGACAAGTACTATTTTAGAAATTCTTAAAACGAAAGGGCTTGCTTGTGGAATGGTTGGTTTAGTTTATGACAATGTAACTAAGAGTTTCACAGAGCAAGTAATGATGACAGATATACAAAAGGACAGATTAAAAAACACATATAAAGATGAAAACAAGGGAGGTTGCCCATTTTGAGTAATAAAGTAATTTTTGAATTGAAATGGAATTACAACCATTTACTTACAAGGTATTATAAAGGATGTGCTTACTTAGAAAAAAATCCAAACGAAATAGATAGATGGAAAGGAACGTTGTTAGAGATACTTGAAGATATGCAATTAATGATTGAAGAACTTGAAAAAAATGGAGTATATATGACAACCCAAGAAATATTATCTGGATTTAAAATGGATGAAGAGAAACAAAATGCTTTATTTTAAGGAGAAGAATAATGAGTTCTAATAAGAAAGCAAAAGAGGCTCTAATTGAGTTATATGGAGCTGAATGTTTTATTGAAAGACTTCATCTTAGAGATACATCTGGTTTGAAATACACTGGTAGCAAACAGTATAAACGAATGAAAATGCTTACATATCATCATATAAAGATGAAAAGTAAAGGCGGAAAAGCAACAGTGAGGAATGGAGCATTACTAAGTGCAGAAAATCATGCGTGGTTTCACCAACAGAGTAATTTAGAACAAGAACGTATGAATGAGATGTTTCAAGAATTTAAACAAAAAATAGATAATGCTGATGAATGTGAAATTGTAATTACAGATGATGTGCCTCAAATAGCTGAAGTACGCATAATGACATTTAGTCCAAAAGAATTAGAATATAACAGAGCAAAAGAAAAAGCTAAAACTAAGAAATTAGTTGATGACTATTATAAAGGAGAAGAAAGATGAACATATACTGGTGGTTAATATTTTTAATCTTTTTAATACAAGAATTAACTATCGTTTTTGTAGACAAAAGAATTGATATTATAAATAAAACACAAAATGAAATGCTAGATTCTATGGTTGAATTATCTGAAGAATTATTAAAACATAAAATAAAAATATTAGAAAATGAGGAGAAAAACAAAGGAACAGTAAGCAAAAAGGAAAAAGAGGAGAAAGATATGTAGTAAATGCTTTCAAAGATGAAGGGTTTGAATGCAACAGAACAGCACAATTTAAAGGCAATACACGGAAGAGCAGATGATGTTGAAGGCATTGATTATATACACGTAGAGGTTAAGTTTAATGAACATTTGAATCTTGAAAACGCAATGGAGCAAGCTATCAGAGATAGTAATGCTAGCGAAAGAGAAGCATTCCCAACAGTTTTTCACAAGAAAAACAGAAAAGAGTTGTTAGTCACTATGCGTTTTAGCGATTGGATTCAACTTTATAAGGAATATTATTCAAGTATGAAACTTGAAGAAAGAGAGAAATAAATATGGAGACACAAAAAACAGAAGAAATCATAAGAGAGTTATTGCTTAAATCTAGATGGAATAGAAACTCAGACTATGCTTTGTATGCAGATTATATAAGCTGTTTAAGACCTGATATAAAACCAACTAATTATTATAGTGTTATGGCTAAACATAAAGAATATCAGCTACAAAGTTTTAAGACAATTGAGAGAATTAGAAGAAAGATACAAATGCAAGCCAAAGAAACAAATGATGAAAGATTTATGAGTGATGCTATGATTTCTAAATATAGAAAAGAATTGGAAGGAGAGTATCATAAGGAGTTTAAAAGAAAATAAATCTAAAAAGGCTTATAAACATTGGCTAACGATTTTAGATAATATTGATACTGTTGATGACATGATGGCGGATTTTTGGGGAGGAAATAACAATAATAATTCTAAAATATCTGCGTTATTAGATTTGATTGAAGATGATTTAAAAAACTTTAATATAGGCTTCAAAAGGAGGATGGAAGATAAGGGAAAATAAAAAAGAAGGGCACAGGAAACAAATTGAAAAAAGAGATAATGAGCTTCAAATAACTAAAGCAGAAATTAAAAAGGCAACAGATTTGATAGACAAAGAATATAGAGAAAATTTAAAAGAATATTTACAAAAAGGGTTAGATGATTTAGCAGAAAAACTACAAGAAAAAAATCGAAATTTAAATCCTGTGCAAATATATTCATATTTTAGAAATAAAAAACCTAGAGGGGGAATCCCACAATATTCTACAGAAGAGCTAATGATAGCTTTTGAATATTATCAACAATACATTGAAAAAATCAATGAATACGAAGTGTTCGCACCAACGCAAAAAAACTTTTGTGGCTTATTAGGAATTAGTTCCAATCAGTACAATCTTTGGAGAGAGTCAGATGAAACTGAACGTAGAGACATAATGAATCAGATTGATGATTATATTACAGATATGTCGCTGGCTTTAGCACAAGCAGGAAAGATTAGAGAGGTAACGACAATTTACAGAACTAAAGCTGAAAATAAAATGGTTGAAGCATCTGCTCCAATTATTCATAGAAGTGAATTAAAAGTGGATTTAGATGATATGTTATCACAAGTTCAAGCTTTAAAATCAGGGAAAGCCATAGAATTAAAGCCAAATAATAAAGGAGAATACGAATGATGACAATAAATAGTATTGGTTTTGGAAAAGAAAATAAGAAGACTAGAGAACAATTGATGAAAGAAAATCAGATCACAACTACTAAAGATTTTAATGAGCAACTAGCACAATTAAAGAGAAAATATATCATTTTAGAAAATGAAGAGGGATATTATAGACCAAATTCTAAAGCCGAATATCAGTTAGTAATTCAACGACTTCTTAAACGAAAACAAACAATTGATAGCAAAATAAAACTAGTTTATGAAGAAATTAAAAATGGAGGTTATAATTAGGGATTTAAGTAATGATGAGTTTGAAAAAACTAAAAGAATGCATAACCCTTGGGATTATAATTACATGTCGGTATCTAACCTAAAAGACAAAAGAAATAAGCTACAAGATAATTTGACTATGTTGCAAAAGATGATTGACAAATCAAGTAAAGAAGAAAATTGGGCTTGTGGTAGATATTCAGACCAAACAAGGTTATTAGCAAAAATTGAATTGATAGATGAAATGATTAAGGAGTTGTGGATTTATGATTAAAGTAAGTGAAAAGTTATTTATTAATGCAGATAGTAAAAATTATATCTTGCAAAATAAAGTAATATCTAAGGGTGAAGAGAGAATGGAAGCTATAGGATTTTATACTAGCCTAGAAGATTTACTTTATGGGATTATCAAGCATGATTTAAGAAAGTTTATAAGTAAAAAAGAAATAGAAGACGTTCAAGCATTGATTAAAGAACTAAAGGAAATAGACAGAAAGGTAAAAGAATTAAATGTCGGAAAAATTTAGAGAATTAAAAGACCCTTGTAAGACATTAATTGCTGAAGGGCGTTGCTTAGGTTGTATGAGACTTTGTTTACCAGAGTTTACAGGTGATGAAAATTGTAAGATTGCAAAAGAAAATAGGAAAGATTGGAGAATATGATGAGAAATAAAGAAGGGAAAGAGATAAGTACATTTGTCCAACTCGGAGCAAGCAATCATTCAGAGAAAGAAAGAGAAGGCAACGATTATTATGCAACAGATCCAAATACATTATTATTATTATTACAGAGATTAGAACAAGATGGAATTAAATTGCATAATAGGATTTGGGAATGTGCATGTGGTGAAGGGCATATAAGTGAAGTACTGAAGTCAAAAGGGTATGACGTAGTAAGTACAGACTTAATTAATAGAGGATATGGCGATGATTTTTTTGATTTTTTAAAATATGAAAGTCCATATAAATTAGAGTTAGATATTTTAACTAATCCGCCATATAAATATGCTAAAGAATTTGTCGAACATGCGTTAGATGTACAGGAAAATGGTTTTTATACAATAATGCTTTTAAAAATACAATTTTTAGAAGGACAAGCTAGAAGAAAGTTGTTTGAAAAATATCCTCCTGAATATGTGTATGTACATAGTGTAAGACAGATATGTGCAATGAATGGGGATTTTAAAAAATATAATTCATCGGCGATTTGTTATTGCTGGTTTATATGGAGAAAAGGTTTTTATGAAGAACCAACAATCAGATGGATTTAATGGAGGTAAGATATGAAAATATTTATTAGTCAGCCAATGAATGGCAAGACAGATGAAGAAATATTAAAAGTTAGAAAAGATATTATTAAAAAATTAAATATAAATGAAAAAGATGTTATTGATAGTTGGGTAGCAGATGATAAAATTGGTGATCCTATTCAAATGCTAGGAATGTCAATAGAAAAAATGGCAGAAGCAGACATAATAGTATTGGCTGAAGGATGGCATTTAGCAAGACGGATGCAAAATAGAATGGCAAACAGCAATTGAATACAAGAAACCCATAATTAATATGCAAGCATTAGCAGTTAATAATGAAGAAAAATAGAAAGCGAGAGAAAAATATGGAAATAAAAAACGAAAAAATATGTGAAAAATTCAAAAATTTAATGAAAGTTAGAGGAATTACACAAAGTGAATTATCTAAAGAAACAGGAATCAGACAACCAGCGATTTCTGAGTATGTAAATGGAAAAAGATTTCCTACTAGTGAAACTCAAAGAAAAATTATAGAAGCGTTAGACTTGCCAGATAATTATTTTGAAACTCCTGATAAGAAAAAAATTATAGATATAAAAGAAGAAGAAAGAAGAAATAAGCCCAATAAAAGAGTCGAAGTTGATTGTATTGCGGAAATTTTAGATATATCAAAAAGGTTGGGAGCTATTAGGTTAGAGCTAATAGAGTTAGTCGAAAAAACACGAGAAGAGGTTAAAGACTATAATAAAAATGACCAAACGTTTTTACATACTTTAGAATTTTTAGATGAATTAACAGAAAAAGAAGCTATAGATATGATTATTAAAGAAAAGAAAAGTAGAGAAGAACGTAGAAGTGCAAAAAATAAACTTTATTTAATCTCAGCATTATTAGATTCAATGCTAATGAAGAACCCCAACGCTTTTGTTGTTAAAGCAATTAACGGTAAAGGAGATATTGTCAAGATAATTGAAGATTTAAAGCAAGATAATTCGTTGTATGTGTAGAAGGAGGATAAAATGTACGAAGATATTAATGTAAAAAAGTTAATTAAATGGATAGTAATAGGAATTTTAGCGTTATTTGTATTAATAACAATATTTTCAAGTATGACAACAGTAGGAACAGGATTTGTGGGAGTTAAAACAAGATTTGGAAAAGTTCAAAACGATGTAATTCAAGAAGGATTAAATTTAAAAGCACCATATATTGAAAAAATAGTAAAGATAGATTGTAGAACTAAGAAAATAGAAGTTTCTGCAGCAGGTTCGACTAAGGATATGCAAAATGCAACTACAGTTATTGCTGTTAATTATAACGTAAATAAAGATACAGCCAATCAATTATACAGAGAAGTCGGAACAGATTATGAGAATGTAATTATAATGCCAGCTGTACAAGAATCAATCAAATCAACAATGGCACAATATACAGCTGAAGAATTAATTACAAAAAGAGCTGAGGTTTCAAATAAAATTCAAGATACTTTGACAGATAAAATAGTTCATAGGGGATTTAGTGTGACTGAATTTAATGTAATAAATATAGATTTTAGTGATGCATTCGACCAAGCAATTGAGGCAAAAGCTGTTAAACAACAAGAAGTTGTAACTGCACAAGCAGAATTAGAGAAACAAAAAATACAAAATGAAAAGGAAATATCAATAGCTGAAAAAGATGCTAAAGTTATGGAATTAAAAAATTCTCAAATTACTGAAAATACATTAAGGTTAAAAGAATTAGAAGTGAAACAGTCATTAATTAATAAATGGAACGGTGCAATGCCAACAACAGTTTTAAATGATACTATGTCTACATTATTTAATTTACAATAGGAGGCTTATATGTTAAGAAAATTTGAATATGTGAATAGAGTTATTAGTACAGGATATGAAACAAAGGAACCAACGTTTGTCCTACCTAAAAGAAGTACTAAAAATTCAGCTGGTTACGATTTTATAAACCCTGAAAGAATAGAAATTCCGCCTTATACAATAGGTAGTAAGCCAGTAATGGTACCTACAGGTGTTAAGGTATATATGCCAGATGATGAGTTTTTAATGTTAGTTAATAGAAGTAGCAATCCTAAAAAGAAATTTTTAGTAATACCTAATTCAATGGGAATTATTGATTCTGACTATGTGGATAATCCAGACAATGAAGGCGAGATGATGTTTGCTTTCTATAATTTAAGCAATGAACCTGTTGTTATTGAAGCAGGAGAAAAACTTGGACAAGGTATTTTTCAAAAATATTACAAAACAGATGATGATAATGCTAGTGGAGAAAGAAGTGGTGGATTTGGAAGTACGGGAAGATAAGAACGGCTGTACCAGAAACAGCAACAAGAATTAAGTGCAAATATTGTGGAGCATTTTTAAGCTATAAAGAAACTAAAATTGGAAGATTTGCTAAATGTGACTACTGTAGAGCTGAATACCATGTAGATGAATTGGGCAGATTGACTGATTATAAGGTGAAATTATTAGTACAAGGAGTTGTCAAAGAATTTTATGTGGGCTGTGTAGAAGTTCATCCATTAATATTTGATGAGTACAGAAGTTTAGATGGAAAAGAGTATCACAATTCACCAGTATATAAAACAAAAATTAATTTAATTGAAATTTAGGAGGAATAGCTGTATGTATGAAGCATACATAACAAAATTAAAGAACGTAAGAAAACACAGTAACGCAGACAGATTGCAAGTTGCTGAGTGCTTTGGGAATCAAGTAATAATAGATTTGAGCTATCAAGAGGGAGATATAGGAATATATTTTCCTACTGATGGCAAATTAGGTAAAGAATATGCTGAAGCACATAATTTACTTAGAAAAAAGGACGAGAATGGTAATAATATTGGGGGCTATTTAGACCCAGAAAAAAGGAACATTAAGGCATTAAAACTAAGAGGTGAAAAATCTGATGGATTGTTTATGCCATTAGAGAGTTTAAAACCTTTTGGAGATATTACTGAATTACAAGTTGGGGATAGAATAACAGTATTTAATGGAACTTTAATTTGTGAAAAGTATATTCCTAGAACAAATAAAAGAAGTCAAGGAATGCCTAAAAAGAAAATCAAAAAGAAGAAAAATGTGGAATATCCATTATTTAAAGAACATGTTGATACTGAACAGTTAGATTACAATTTGGGAGAATTTAGAAAAGGTGATTTGTGCTATATAACATTAAAAATGCACGGCACATCTCAAAGAACAGGTTATTTGCCTAAACTAAATAATAAAAATATTATTACTAAACTAAAAGATAAGTACTTAAAGACTAAATATGATGCCGTCACAGGAACGAGAAGGGTTGTTTTAGACAATTTTAATAAAGAATCAGGTTTCTATGGGAGTGATAAATTTAGAGAGCATTATCACAATTGGTTCAAAGATAGATTACAAAAAGGCGAAGAGGTATTTTATGAGGTTGTCGGGTACATAAATGAGACTACACCAATTATGCCAGATGGAGACAATAAAAAAGTACAAGACAAAGAATTTATTAAGATGTACGGAGATAAAACTAGATTTTCGTATGGCTGCTCTGAAGGAATGAACAATATCTATGTATATAGAATGACAATGACTAATGAAGATGGCTATGTAGTTGAATATCCTTGGGAACTAGTAAAGACTAGATGTGAAGAAATGGGAGTAAATCATGTATTAGAATTGGACAAGTTCTTTTACAAAGATGAAGAGGATTTACTTAGAAGAGTTGAAAAGCATTTAGATATACCTGATCCTATAGGAAAGAATCATATTGCAGAAGGTGTAGTAGTTAGAATAGATAACAAGAAATCTTTTAAGGCTTATAAGAAGAAAGGATTTTTCTTTAAAGTGTTAGAAGGAATAATAAAAGACTCGGCAGAAGTGCCAGATATGGAGGAAGCACAAGAATGAAATTTAAAGTAACACAAGATTGTAGTTATGCAAATGGCTATTTAAGATATGGACATTTAGAAGGAATAATAGAAGTTGAAAGTAGAGAGGAATTAGAAAGACTAATAAAGGAAGAGCCAGAATATATTCAAGATAAAATGGAATTTCAGCTCGACGACTACGAGTTAAATGATTATGACACAGAAGATAATCCAATAGTAATAGAGGGAGAAGTAAATGAAAAATAAAATGTATATGATGATTGGACTCCCAGCATCAGGAAAATCAACAATAGCAAAACAAATATCAGAATCAGAAGGGGCAATAATTGTCTCTTCTGATGAGATAAGAAAAGAAATGGGAGATGAAAACGATCAAACAAATAATGAAAAGGTATTTAAAGAGGTTGAGAAAAGACTAAAAGAATATCTTTCACAAGGTAAAGACGTAATATTTGATGCGACTAATATTAATTATAAAAGACGTAGAGATTGGCTTAATAGATTTAATAAGTTTGATATAGAAAAAATAGCGGTATTAGTTGCTACAACTTATGAAGAATGTTTAGAGAGAAATGATAAAAGAAAAAGAAGAGTACCAGAAGGCGTTATTGAAAGGATGTATTTTAATTTTTATGTGCCACAGTATTATGAGGGTTTTGATGATATACAAATTAAATATAATAGTAATTATTGTTTGACGGAAAATGATTTTAGGATTCATGATATACCACAAGATAACCCACATCACACTTTGACTGTACATAGTCATTGCGATAGAGCAAGCAAAATAATAGTATTATTGCTTGAAGGTTTAGGAGAAAAATTAATAGATAATATTTCATTACAATTAGCTGCCGCATGGCATGATATAGGAAAATTAAAAACTAAAACATTTGTGAACACTAAAGGAGAAACAACTGAAATAGCTCATTTCTATAATCATGAAAAGGTTGGTGCGTATGATGTCTTGTTTGTAAATAACGCTCCAATAAAACCTGTAAACATATTAGAGGTAGTAAAACTAATTCAATGGCACATGCTATTACATTTAGATTTATCAGAGAAAACAAAGAATAAATATAAAAATATGCTTGGGGAAGAGACTTGGAGAGATTTAGAGATACTACATAAAGCGGATTTGGAGGCAAGGTAATGAGAATTATACAAAAAGGTAAAATGCCACCACCATTAAAGGAAAAAAGAAAGAAATGCTCAAATTGTGGAACTATTATGGCATATACAGAAGGGGATATTTGTATAAATATGAATTATGATGAATATGTCGAATGTCCTTTATGCAGTGAGAAATTATATGTATCAATATTTGATAGGAGGATAAGAAATGAGAGATAAAGATAGAATAAGACCATTTTTAAATAAGTTGGGAGATTATTGGGAGAAAGTACCTGATTGGAGATTTGGGCAACTAATAGTAAATGTACTTGGAACTTGTAATAGAGACCCTTTCTTTTATGAAGATGATGATATGATGGAAGTTTTTGAAAAGTTTTTTAGAAAGTAATGGGGGTACTTTGTATGAAAAAAACTAGAGAAGAAAAAATAATGAATAGATTAAAAGAGCATTATGAGTACTTAGAAAAAAGAGGATTTGAAATAGTATTTTTAGCATTACAAGGCTCACAAAATTATATGTTAGATGTTTATGATGACGAGTATATGTCAGATGTTGACTCTAAAGCTGTTGTATTACCATCATTTGAGGATTTTGTACATAACAGACAGCCAGTAAGTGAGACTATTGTATTGGAAAATAATGAACATATTGATGTAAAAGACATTAGAGTAATGTTTGATACATTTAAAAAACAAAATATTAATTTTATAGAAATACTTTTTTCTGAGTTTGGAATTGTTAATGAAAAGTATATGAAAGATGTTCAAGTATTATCTGACAACAGAGAAAGAATAGCTCGTTTAAATTATAATCAAGCATTAAGATGCATGGCAGGAATGAGCAAAGAGAAATTAAAGGCTTTACAGCATCCATATCCAACCATTATAGATAAAATTGAGAAATTTGGATATGATCCTAAGCAACTTCATCACATACTTAGAATGAATGATTTTATGAAAAAATATATTGTTGGTAAAAACTATGGGGAGTGTTTAATTCCAGATAATAGAGAGTATTTAATAAGTATTAAAAAAGGAATTTTGTCAGTAGATGAAGCCGTTGAATTAGCAAATAAAGTTGATGAGGAAACATATCAATTAAAAGAGGCTAATTTAAAGGATTTACCTGATGAAGTGGATAAAGAAGCAATTAAGATTTTAGATGAGGTTAAGTACAATATTTTAAAACAGAGGTTTAGAGAAGAAATTTTGAGATAAAAGAAAGGCTAATACCAATATTATGTGGTATGGATATGAAGATATAAAAACAATAGTAACACAGGAAGAAAAATAAAAAATGTTCTAGTAATGAACAAAAACAAGAAGTTTTTACGGGTATTGTGAAAGAAGAAAGGAGCTGATGATATTGAGTAAGGAACAACTGATTACTTATGTTATTAACAATGGATATACATATAATGAAACACCAAGTGAAATTGATATAAGCAGAATTTATGATGATTTAGAAAATGCTGATGAAAGTATCACATTTGATAAAAAATCAAAAGAAATAATCTTATGGACAACTGAAAATGGAAGTGGTAAAGCTCACACACTTAATAAATTTGAACTAACAGTTTTAAAAACACTAGACGGCTGGATAGGAGGAGAAGATGAATAAAAAGATAAAAGTAATTGAGCTATTAAATAAAATAGCAAATGGAGAAGAACTTCCCAAAAGTATAAAATATTGTGGTTTTATTTGGCAACTTTATAATGGAAATTATGTTGAAAATGGACAAAGAATGTTAGAAGATTATTTAGCTAATGGAATTGTTGAAAGTTTAAATGATGAAGTTGAAATATTAGAAAATACAGAAGAGATAGAAGAATTACCAGACGACATAGATGAATTTGGTTGGCTTGAAGTGAAAGATAAAATCAACGAATTAGTAAAAGCAGTAAATAAGATGATGAAGGAGGGCAAAGAATGAATAAGTACAAAGTAACATACTATCTAAAAAATGGTACAACAATAACGGTTGATTTACTTACTAAAGCTAGCTTAGAAAAAATTGAAAAGCAATATGATTTAGCAATTAATTCATACAAAACGATTATTGAACAGATAAAAGACCAAAAAACAACAATAATTAAGATTGATGAAATAGCTTGTGTAGAGATAAACAAAATCGATAAGATGAAAGAAGGTAAAAAATAATGCTAAAAATAAAAGATGGTGTAGATTTAAAAGAGCTAGAGAAATATGGATTTGACGATTTAGGAGTTTGTTATAAAAAATATGTAGATTTTGGAGTACAGTTTTTTGTGAATAAAGGAACACGAGAAATAAAAAGATTACATCCGTACTCATTAAGAGAAGAACCTTCTTTATCTGAAGTATTAGATTTAGACATAGATAGATTAGTAGAGAAAGTAGAGGAGTAATATAGATGAGTGATGAAGAAAGAGAGGCATTAAGAAATTTTAAAAGCGAATATGAAACTTGTAACCATAACAGTAGTGATTTAATAATTGAATTAGATGATGCCAAAATAATTTTAAATCTAATAGAAAAATATCAAAAAGAAATAGAAGATTGGAAGTTTACAGCAAAGTATGTTGAAGAAAATTATGTTAGCAAAGAAAGAATAAAAAAAGATTTGAAAACATGTGAGCAAGTGTATGAAAGAGAAATGAAACCATATCAAAAAGAGTATGGATTAGATGTTACATATTTAAGTAAAAAAGAAAAAGAAAAGTTAATAAATACAAGAAACTGTTTAATAGTACAAATGGAAACATATAAACAGTTATTAGGAGGAGAACAATGAATACAACAACAGAAGGTGGGATAGATTTTAAAGAAATAAAAAAAATGGCAACTGAATTTAAAGGATTTAGATATCCTAAATACATAAAAATGAAACAAGAATACTATGACAAATTAGCAGACGAAGTACAGAAGCAGGTAAATTTTATTGAGATAAGAAATGTTAATATGCAGCCATTAAAGGTAGTAATTGATAATAATATAGAGAAAGATTTTAAGGTGATATATGAATAATTTAAGTGATGAAGAAAGAAAAGCAATTGATTATTTACAATTGTGTTATGACCTATCTACAATTACTAATGAAAGTTTATCTAAATTAGGTATAGTTTTAAATCTAATTGAAAAACAATCTAAAGAGATTGAAGAACTTAAAAAGAAAAATCAAAATGTGAGTGATAGAATTGAATACTATTTAGTAGGGAATATGAGGTTGGATGATTTTGATTTTAGAAATGAAGAATTAAGAAAGTTAGAAAAAATGTTGGAGGATAAATGAAATTAGTAATTATTGATGGAGAAGAAGCCAGATTTATAGAAAAAGTTCAAATTAAAGATATATGGGTAACACCAATTATGTCATTAGATGGAGAAGATGTAGAGTTTTATAAAAAAGAAGTTACATTTGAATGGACAGAAAAAGGAGCAAAAAAATGTAAAAAATGTAAAAAATGTGGGGGAGAAGTAGTTGTAAAAATTTATAAGAATAGAGCAGGAGGTAGGCAACAAGGCTTATATTGCAGCAAATGTGGTAAATATTATAAGTTTCTTACAAATGCAGAAGTGTTTGAATGTGTTAAAGAAGGATATAAACTTTGTAACACATACGGAGATTTAAGCAATACAGCATTGAAGCGGAATCTAAAAGCAAGGGGGTAGCCCCCTATTTAGAATCCAAAAATAAAACCAATGGGGGGGAATTGGGCGAAAAAAAGATACCCTATCTCCCCGTTTTGGAATTGGTTTTAAAAAGTATGGGGGGTACTTTCTGCGGAAAAATTGTTTTTAGAAATGGAGGTTGAGGATAAATATGAGAATAATAGATGGTATTGAGTTATTAAAAGAAATAAAAGAAGGAAAACTTAATTCAAGAGATAAATTCTATGTAAAAAATGATATAAACCCTAACATATTTTTCGTTAGCTCAGATATATATAGACAATTATGGATGTTTAAAGAGGAAAAAGAGAATATAGTTAAGTTAAGGGCAGCTGATAGTGAGGACTTTATTGCCAATAAATTTATTATAGAAGATAATATGGAAGAAATAGATGACTTAAAAGGATGGCTACTTGCATCAACCGAAGATGATTACGAAGCGATTAATGCCACGCTTGATAGATTTGGAAAGAAAATTAATGAATTAGTAAAAGTAGTAAATAAGTTGATGAAAGGAGGCAAAGAATAATGTGGTGTCAATATATAGAAACAGTACCATTATATAGAGATGAGAGAATTGGATGAAAAATATGCCTATAATAATTAGTTCTGACAACAATAATTATCGTAGAAAATAATGTAGATTCGTATATATACATGCGTGAATCGACTGGAATATTTTTTAAAAAATACGCGTATAAGATCGACTAGAATTTTTAAAAAGTTTTTCGCGTGTATGAAAATTGACTGGAATTTTTTGAGAATTTTAACAAGTTTTTTAAAATAATTTATTTTATGGATAATAAAAACAAAAAAAATAATTTTCTAAAAATTAAAAAATTGTTATAAAAACATATACTATTTAAAAGCAATAAAAAGCCATTTTAAAGGTTTTTTATATAATAAAGTATAATTAAACATATAAAAAATAACAACCATTAAAAACGATTCTAAAAGCTCGTAAATTAGCTTTTTACAAGGTTTTTATTGATAGTGTATAGGTACAAAACAAAGAAACAAAACAAGCTAAAAAAGGAATTTAAAACGAATAAAAGTATAAATAAAAAGAAGGATATTTATTTTTTTATCCTTCTTTTTTTATGCTGTATTATTCAATTTTTTATCGCCTCTTTTTTCTTCCTTTGTCTTCTCCCATTGCGGAAAGCATTCCAGCGATTCCGCCAATTATAAAAGCAATTACGCCCGCCACGCTCCAAGCTATCATTTTAAAAACGTTTTTTATTTGTTCTTTTTTCTCTTCTTTTGCTTGTTCTTGTTCTGCTTTTTCTCTTAATTCTTCAATCATTTTTAATTTTTCTTTATTTTCAAAATATCGTTTTGCTTCAAAATCTTCTTTTATATCTTTGTAAGCTTGTTTTAGTTGTATATTATATGCTTTTCTTGCTGTGTCTTCTACCATTTCAGAAGTAAAGACAGAATCTTGATATATTTTTGTAAGTTCTTCTATTTTCTTATTTTTATTTTCTATTAAATTACAATTTGCTAAAATGTCGTTGATTTTTTCCGCTTGTGTTTCTTTTTCAAATAATAACATAAAATAATTATATAGATCTTTATTAATTGCAATTGAAACGCCTTTTATATATTCTTTTTCCTGTTGTTCTTTTTCTTTTTGTTTTTCTTTTGCTTTTCTTTCTAGTTCTTTTTGCTTTTCAAGTGTTATTATTGAGTTAGCGTTATTTTTTAGGTCTCTCATATTTTCACGAACCCCCATTTTTTCATCACTTCCTTTCTATTATAATATAATTGTTTTATTTTTTCTAGTCTTCTTTTTTTAAAATAAAGGTGCTTCAATGTCTGTTTTTGTTTCTTCAATGTCGTTTATTATATAAAAATCAATGTTTGAATCGTTTTTTATTTTTTCTATTTTGTTTTTATATTTTCTTAATATTTTATTTTTTGTTTTTGTTGTTGTTGTAATGTAAGGATTTGCCCCGCTTTTATAATTAAAATGTGCCCATTTTTCCATATTATTCAACCCCCTTTTAATTTCTTATAATAATAAATTTGATTATATTGTCGTTATTTTGTGCGATTAGTTTCATTTCTTGCGCTTGTATTTCTTCATCTGTAAAATATATTTCTATAAAATAGCCTTTTTTATGATTCTTTACGCTGTAAGCTAATTGCTTGATTCCTATTTTTTCAATTTTTTCTATTTTTTTACATTCTTTTGTTAACTCTTCAATTATTTCATTTATTTTATTTTCTTTTAATGTTGGTTTTAATATGAAAATTCCTTCAAAATTTTTCATTGTTTTCAATCCTCCTATATATATAATTTTTTAATTTCTTTATAATTTATATTTTTTGCTATGTAATTACCTTTTAAATCTGTCAATAAATAATAAATATCAGCCCCGTTTATATTGTCCCATTGTTTAACCTTCCAAATTATTTTTTGTTTTTTCTTAGATTGATTTATTTTTAATTCTGATCTCATTTTTTACCCCCCTTTATTAATCAATATACGCCGTTTTATATTCTGTATTATTTTTTAAAAATTCATAATGTTTATTATTTTCTATTATAAAAATTAAACTTTTTTTCTTTTTCATTGCTACAACCAAAGGCAAAAAATGACAATGCCAGTATTTGTTTATATCCTCTTTATTAGCTACGCCCCAAAGGTTAGCGCTTTTTACTATTCTATACTCTTTCATAATATAACCCCCTTTTTAATCTTCATAAAATACTTTTTTTGCGTTTGATTCAAAACTTTTTTTAATTGCTTCTATTGTTTTTATATTTGTAATTTTTAAATAATTTTTAGCTTCAAAAGTTGTCATTCCAAAATATTTTTTTATAATTTCAATGTCATTCATAATATAACCCCCTTAATTTTCTTTGCATTTTTCGCAGTCTTCGCCGTCTACCATGCAATTTTTTTTATAACAACAAAATATAATATTTTTTTTACTTCCTTGTTTTGCTTGTTCTCTTTCTACCTTGTTATAACATGCCATGTTAAGCCCTCCTTAAATTTTTTATTATTTCTTTTCTTGTTTTTTCAATGTCAATATTATATAAGCCTTGATAAACTATAAAAGCCTTGATTTTTTCATGTGCGAATTTATTTTTATTATAATAATTATTTTTTAAGTTTAAATCTTGTAAAAAATTGAAATACTCTTGTAATAAGTCCATAATAAACCCCCCTTTTTATTCATTTTCAAATATTGTTAAAATAGCATTGTAAAAAGTTCTAAAATAGTCCGCGTTATATTCATTTTGTGCACAAGATTGTATATAATATAGCGCGTTTTCAATTTCTTTTATTTCTTTTTCTTTTTCTTCCTTGTAGTCTTGAAAATCCATGTCAATAGCTTTGTTATAGATATTTTGTGCAATTTCATCCAAGTTATATATATATTTTTCTTTTTTATTTTCTTTGATTCTCATAATATAAACCCCCCTTTTATATATTTGTTTCTAGTATTAAAAGTCTTTTGCCGTCAAAGTATTGTATATTTATATTTTTTATTGTTAGTTTTGTTAAATTATCCCTGTAAAATAAATCTTTTTTTGTATATATCCCAAAACTTGCGCCCCCGTTTTTTGCTGTTTGTTTTATTTCTATTTTTTTACATTAAATACCACAAATTACGATTTCTAGCTCTTACAAAATAAAATTTACTTGTTTTATGTCCTTTTACGATGCAAGCATTACAACCATAAACCCCTAGAGAATGGGCGACATCTTCAAAATATTGTTCCTTTTCTTTTGTTTGGTTTATATATTCAATACTAGCATTTGTTAGATCTTCCGCATTTAAATTTTTTGCCATGTTTAATATATCTTTTTTATTTACTTTCATATTTTCAACCCCCTTTTTAATCCTTGTATAATTGCCCTTGCATTGAGTTTTCATAGTCTGTTGTATATTCGAACCCTGTTAAAACATAATCCCAGCTAGTGCCTAAGTGGTCAACCCCTAAAATATATAAATCTAATAAGTCACTATAATATAGAATGATTTCATCATTGCAATATTTTTTCATAAAATCATAATTAAACGCTGGAAAATCTACTATAAAATATTGATATATTTCGGCATACTCGTCGCGCTCGCTGTCATAATCTGCCCCAATTTCTGGCAAAATTTCGTTATATTCTCCGTTTATTTCTGCATTAAATAATTTTTCGATATCATTACATAAAATTAAATCTGTAAACAAGTAATTTATAAGCCTTTTATAAGAAATTCTTTTATTTTCTCTTTCGTACTCGTTCAACTCGTTTTCATTTTTTATATAAAATTTTAATTTTTCCATTTTATCCACCTTTTAAACCTTTCTATATTTTTTTATAGTTCGGCGGTATATTTCAACCGCCTTTTTGATTCCGTTCTTTTAGCTTTTACAAGTTGTATTTTGTTTTTGTATTTATTTTTTAGAATTTATAAATTGTTTGTAGCTTTCTTGATTGCTTTCTAAGTCATTTTTTAGCAAGTATGTATTATACTCATTTATTAGGCTTTCCGTTCTCATACTGTAATTAATACTTGTTTTACAAAGTAAAAATATAAATACTACTATAAATATAATTACAATGTTTCTTTTGACTTTTTTTAGATTCAATTTATATTTTCTTTTTGTCTTTTGTTTCAAGTCTTTTCAACTCCTTTCTGAGATTATTTGAAAAGAGTTATTGACATTTTTAAAATAAATATTTATAATAAAAATGTCCTAGATAAAAATTGATGTTTTTATTTTGGTGTTTGCTGGTGAGTGTGTCAAGGGTCTCAAGCTTTCAACACTTGCCAGCGCTTTTTTTATCTCTCTTTTGTTAAATACATTATACTATTATATTTTGTATATGTCAAAATTAGCAAGACGGCAAACCCTAGAGCCTCAACACTTACAAAGATTTTAAATTAATATAAAATACTTGAAAATATCTATTTTTCAAGCTTTTTTTAATTTATTTGATTCTATTCTATTAAATGCCTTGTAAAGGGATTTTAGAGCCTTTTAACTATGGTTTATTTTTTGCCCGCCTTTGTATTAGCTTTTTGTATCTAAAAAATTTTTTTATTTTTTTTTATAATTTTTATATTTTTTTGTTTTAATTGCCTTTTATATACTCTATTATTGCACTATGCTATTATATAATTTTATATATTTTTATATTTGCTATTATATTTTTACAGGGTGCTTTTAAAAGGGTGACTATCTTAATATAAATATTATTTACTTATTTTATATTGATTTATATTTTATTATATTTTACTTATGTTTATATTGTATGTTTATTATATTTATTAATATTGTTTATATTGTATTGTATTGTTTTGTTTTATTTTGTTTTATTTTGTTTTGTGTAACAAATAGAAATTCATTGATAAGTTCAAAAATTTTTTTATTGCGGTTTTATTGCTGGTTAACTATCTTATATTTTTATTATTATTATTGATTTATCAATATTTTTTAGCCTTTTAAATTGTTGTTTTTTCTGGTTGACTTTGTCCGCATCGTTTGAAATTCTTTGTTGAATCCGTTTTTTATATCCCCCGCCCCTTTTTTTGATCGCCTACGGGATGGGACTCTTACCCCCAAAAATTTCCCTAAAAAATAAAAAGCCTTCTTACTAAATTAAACCACTGCCACGCGAACGAGAGTGCCTGTTAAACCAATTTTATTCTTCTGATAGAATAATTTATCATCTAAAGTAAAATAGAAGAAATACAAGCCAAATTAAAATCTAAAAAGATGATAAGTTTTACACTGAAAAATGTAAAAAAATCAAAACTTTTTCAAGAATGGCTTGATTTCAATATTTACGAAGCACGAAAAAATTTGACAAAAGTAAAAATGATATGCTAAAATAAGAATGGTAATAAAAATCTTTGAGTTAGTTTTTATTAACTTTGAGTTAGATTATATTAACCATTCCATATTTTTTCGAAGTAAGAGCTTAGGAAGAGCCGTTCGTATTATCTATTTTAGAAGGATAATATGATGGCTCTTTTTTGTTTTTACTAATTAAAAGAGAATAACGAAGGCTATTAGAGTATTCATAATTTGTACCTCAGAGGCAATACTGAAATAAATTGGAGCTACAAATTAAGAATAAGAGGGATAGAAACCTGTTTTTTGACAGGTAATCCTTGAATAGCAATGGATTTGACGATTTTATAAATTCCACGGTGCGAACTCAAAAGGGCATTTTTGGTTCGTGTGGTGGAAAAATTGCAGGAGGAATGTTAGGCAAGCAGGAAATTTTGTAGAAATGTTTGATGGTGATAGACTTATCAGGAGAAGATCAATCGAAGCATATAAGCAAATGAAAAATGATTCAGAATCGCAAGAGTGGAACCTAGAACATTTTTATAAAGGAAATAGTGATGAGTTAAAGGCAATTATTAATGAGCTTAATGTATATGAAAAAGCTGTTTTATTTTCAATCTCGCCATACGTAGGATATACAGATTGCTGTATAAGGTATGAAAATGGCAAAGAATTGACAATAGAAGCGATGCAAGAGATAAGTGGGATAAGTAAAAGTAAAATGTATGAAGTGTTAAGTTCTTTACAAGAAAAAGATATTCTTTATAAGGGAAAAAACAGTAAAAATGTACAATATTTTATGAATCCATACCTATTTTGCAAAGGACCAAGGATTAACAAAGTTTTAAAGACTATGTTTAAAAATTATAAAATCAGAATAAAAAATGGAAAGAGACTAGGAGAAATATAGAATGAGATGTCCATATTTAGTAAAAAGCCATTGGCAATTACATCAGAATATCTTTAATAGAGATAATCCAGAGTACTTAGACAGTATAGTAGATGGTGAAGGATGGATATACGAAGAATGCGTAAAAAGTGAATGTGCTGTATGGCGAAATGGCAGCTGTCAGTACAATGAAAAATAAATAAAAGAGTGGTAAGTAAAGCTTGGTGTGTAGTTTGACATAGAATCACCTCCTTTCTTTCGATTTATATATCTTTTAAAGAGACAAAAATGCTAAGTCCGCCACACTCCTTTCTAAATTAGTACATTGAAATTATGCTTTCTTAGTTTAATTGGTAGAACAGGTGACTTGTAATCACCTAGACAGGGTTCAAATCCTTGAGGAAGCACCAATATAGATACATCATTACCCAAGTGCTAAACTGCAATATCATGCAGCTTGGAATTATTCCAATAGAGCAACTGCTGTGGTGGATATGCCTAAGGGGAAGGCTTTAATAGTACAGTAATGTATTATTAGGAGAGTGAATAGCTCAACTAAAGGGTAATGTGCATAGAATATTGCTTAATAAAGTACTAGAGTTGTCGTAGCCACAATAGACGCTCCCGTGGAGAATAAGCCTACATGAGATGGAATAGCACATCCATTAGCCTCTGTAGGTAAAGCTAAACAAGGCTATTTCTCGTGATGTTATTGAAAGATAACTATAAGACATAACTAGGTTAAAGTAGCCCAATGCGAGATAATAGGTAAAATTAAAACAGTATTGATAGCTTGTAATCAATATATACAAATATCTGAAAGATGGGTGAAATTTGCAAGTAGACAAACTTGCGTAGGTTTAATGGGGCAAGAAGCTGTAGGGTCGCAACCTATAGCTCAGACTTGTCTTCCTAGTGACTGAATAATTAAGAAAATATTTGAGTGTAAGGCGAAGGTCTAGTGATGTGTTTATATTTATGTATATAGTAGTATTAGTTTAGAATATCGCGGGGGTAGAGCAATGGTAGCTCGCTGGTCTCCTAAGCCAGAAACGACGTTCGAATCGTCCGCCCGCAACCAGTAGAATAAAGAAGTTCAGTAACTACTAACTTCTATTTAGGAGGGTATAGTTATATCCTCCTATTTTACATCTGGATATAGTGTTTAATGGTAGCACAAGTGTTTTGGGTACATTTAGAGTTGGTTCGAGTCCAGCTATCCAGACCAGAGATGAAGATATAGGTTCGAATCCTGTACCTCTCTATAAAAGGGGAGGTTAGCTCAACTGGATAGAGTGTCATCAGGCTATGTTCGTGTAGTGTTAATGGTTAGCATATCAGTCTTCCAAACTGAAGGTAAGGGTTCAAATCCCTTTACGAACTCCAATAAAGGTAATAGTGGCGGAATAGGTAAAGCAACCTAGGTCGTGACTCAAATTGAATTGGCAATTTTGAGTAGACTGTCAAGCAACGAACAGGTGGCTAAGAGGGAGATTTGGCATGTTAGGTGCAAATCCTAACCTATTACTCTAACAAGCCCATATAGTGAAATGGCTAACACACGTGACTTTCTATCACGAGGTCAGGGTTCGAATCCCTGTGTGGGTACCAACGGGGAACATTAAAGCCCCGAGATTATTTTAGTTCTTATCTGAGTGTTAGGGCGTTTAGCTCAGTTGGATAGAGAGAGGGTTCATACCCCTAGGTCACAGGTTCGAGTCCTGTAACGCCCTACAGATAAGACATTTATACGAGTTTGATGTAATTGGTAGCATGACAGTCTCCAAAACTGTTCGTAGTAGTTCAAATCTATTAGCTCGTGCCATACATTCCATCTTGGTGTAATGGTAACACAAGAGGCTTTGAACCTCTAGTTTTTAGTTCGAGTCTAGAAGATGGAACCAAAAAACGCATACAAAAGCTGTAATTACGCAGTTCTGGTCTTTTTATTTCCACACCTCGGATTTTGAGGGTGTAAGTGGGGTGAGAGCCACTTGCTAGGATTATTTTCAAAGGCAACCTGACTCAAAAAGAAATTAGCCCACGCAGAGGGCTGCGGCTCTGCACTAGTATATTGGCACATAGTTCAGTTGGTAGAACACTTGGCTGTTAACCAAGGAGTCGGGAGTTCAAGTCTCTCTGTGTCAGCCAAACTATATTTATGGCAAGTTAATCCATAAAGTGTGGAGCATTCCTGCTAAGAATTGCGTACCGAAAGGTATATGGTGCAAGTCCATAACTTGTCGCCAATATGGCAAAGTATCTCAGACGGCTCTGAGCCTTGTCTTGAAAACAAGTGGAGCAGTAATGCTTGGGGGTCGGCACCTCACTTTGTCGCCAAAGGAGAATTTTAGGATAACACAAAAAGAATTTATTAATACAATTTTAAAGAAAAAGAATATGAGTCAAATGGATTTATTGAGAATTATTCAAAAAAAGCATCCGAATCATCCAAACCTTCACAGACAACATTTAAGCGAAGCAATAATAAAAAACATGACAGAAGAATGGGCAAAATTAATTGAAGAAGGTTTAGAACTAGAGAAAGGCACGTTATGTAGGTGGGTAAAGGAAAAAAAGTAATAAACCAAAAAATAAATATACAGAAGTATTAATTGAAATAGTCTCAGCATTTAAAACTAAAGGCTTAAAAGATGAGGCATTAATTCAACTTAGTGAAAACTTTTTAGCTGTAGCTAATCAATATTATGATAGCTTAAAAAAGAATGATGAAAATAAAATAAAAGTGGAATTAGATGCCTGCAAATATGTTGTAGTGTATTTAATTCCTTTTTTAGAGTGGAAAATAAACAATTGTGAAATCAATAATATGGCTAAATTTTATGACATCTGGGAGAAAGCTTATGCTTTTGCAGGACGTAGAAGTTTTGAACATTTTATAGATTATATGGAACTCGATTTAGATATTAAAAGTAAGGTGTTAGGCAACCGTAGAAGGGTGTTAAAGCCATTAGTTTATTATCTTAATAAAAGTGTATATGAT
>Ga0326513_10000183_pt1 | contig 50145 bp, 57 predicted proteins | sample 2_2465_0518_D_FD_203654 | JGI IMG/M metagenome (GOLD analysis project Ga0326513, IMG submission 203654) | Bovine rumen microbial communities from UC Davis, California, United States - 2_2465_0518 | ecosystem: Host-associated > Mammals > Digestive system > Stomach > Rumen | place: USA... | reverse complement strand
GGAACATCATATAATTCTTCTTCTAATATATCTTGTGTATTACGTTTAGAAGATGCAGATAATGTTTTTCCATCAATTTCTACAATTAATGGTTGATATACATTACGAACGATATGAATATTTTTATTTTTTGATGTTATATTAAGTTCTACTTCACAAGCTTTACAATTCCAAGCTATTAATTGTGTATTAGTTTGCCCTTTAACATTACCATAAAGACCCCATAATATAGCTTCAGCTAATGTTGTTTTACCAGATCCAATAGGACCAGAAAGTTTTATAAGTCCATTTAAATTATCAAAATTAAATGTTTGTGACCCATAAATACTTTTAAAATTTGTTATCTTAATGTCGTGTATTATCATTTTATTATATTTATTATAGCATATTTTGATTTTATACAAGTATTTCGAGGTGCAAAGTTACCTACTGTTGGAATATTTTTCATTGACATATCATAATTTACAAAAATTGATTCTAATGTTTTTTTAGACATTTCATATTGATGTTCAGTTTGATGCATTCTAAACACATGATCTTTATCAACCATTGGATCATAAACATATGTTACTTTATGAATATTATCAAGAGGAATACTACTATTTATAATATTACCATAATCATCTTTATATGAATGTAATAAACAACCTTCTTCTATTTCTTTATTAATATGTTTTTCAACAAATGATCTAACATTATAAGGCATTATTTCTCTACCTTGGACAATTATATCGAATTTATCTCGATATTTTTTATAGTTTTCACTATCTATATCTTTACCAAAAAGATAGTCAATTATATGTTGATTAATTTCTTTATTAATTTGTTGTTGTATATTCATTATTTATCTGACAATTTATTTTTAATCTTTATATATTTATTATCAAGATGTTTTGGAATATTATCATCAATATATTGTCCAATATTAGTATTAAATCCTGCGACACTCAATGTTTCCATATTAGTATCTTCATCAATTACATGAATACGTATGGTTGAATCTATATATTCTGATTTAAGATATTTAATTTGATCAATATATTTTGCTTTATTTATATTATTTGATGATATACATAATTGAACAAATGAATTTGTAAAAAAATCAGGAGAAACATTAAAGATTTCTTCATTATATAATCTTTTAAACTTAGGAGTAGTGTTATTTTCAATTTCTTCAACTATTTTATGGTCTTCAATAATATATACATAACGTGCCTGATTAACATCATTAAATGTTAATGCTAATGCAGCTCCTAAATTATGTAAATTACCTATTGTATCATTTACGATAAAATGAATATGACCTGAATATACGGGACATCCTCGTAATGAACCAATGCGAGCACCTGGCCAACATGTTAAATCTGCATGACAATATATAGATTTAACTTCACGGCTAAAATCATAATTATATAAAATTTCATCAAAATGATCAGTGTTATCAGTCCAATACCATGGTAAAAATAAACTACCATCAGTATCTATCCAAGGATCATTATTAATAATTTTTAAATTAGGATGACATTTACAAAATTCATCTCCAAATATTAATTCATAAAAATTATAATATGAGAATTCTTCTAATGGAGAATAATAATCATGGTTACCCGCTAATATTATAAATTGTTTATCGGAAAATTTATCTAACATTCGTCTAAATAAATTTCTAATTTCAATACCTATTTGTTGATTAACGGAATAACGTATATCATGTAAATCACCTAAAAATATTATCTGTTCAACATTCTTGTTTTCTATTATATCAAATATTTGCTTGTCAAAAAAATCTAATTGAGATTCTAACCAAGATAATGAATTTGATTTAATACCAAAGTGTAAATCTCCTACTATCAATTTTCGCATTATTCACAATAAACATATTTTTGTTACTAAATGCGTAACTAATTTAAAATAGCTAAATTTTAATTGGCTTTTCAACTTTTTTAATTAAATTATTAAATAAATATTCTAAATAATATTTGAAATTTTTGAAATATATATCTATATTATATTTACAAAACAATAAATAAAAATTTATGTACGCACTTATTTACAAAGGAGGTTGTTTTCTTGGAATTTTTTCTTCAAAAGAAAAAATGCGTGAGTTTATTAAGATGATTATTAAAGATGACTATGAAAAGAATGGTTATTACGGAGATTTTCATTTTCAGTATGTGAAGTTTGCGATAAATGAACCATGGTTTACTCCTGGAGGTGTAGATCCATCGCCCGAGTCCAAAGCTCTTCTTTCTCTTTACACCATGCATCCAGAAAAGTTTGTACGCAATGTTAAAACAAATTGGTCAACTGGTGAAATTATTGACATGGATGCTAAAACAACATCAGATATTAATGATAAGTAAAAATGAGTAAAGTATTTGAAACAAATCCAGAACTTGCAAAGTTTTCAACAGAAGATTTGCTTAAAGAGTTGCTCTATAGAGACAACAATGGGGACAATAAATTTAATCTCGTAAATGAAACAGTAACAAGTTATACATTTAAATTTTGGAAATATATTTAATATGAATAAAGTTGAGCTTCTTCCTAAAGATCTTTATTACAAAGACGATTTGTATCAGTTGAGAATGTGGGTAACCGCTTTTGGACGCCTATGTATTGGTTACAAACAGACATTCGATGTGAATCATAAAGCATTATTTTCAGTTTGCGTTGAGCCTGAAAATGGTCCAATTGATATTAAAGAGCCTGACAGTGGTTGGATTAATGAGGGCATTGGAAATACACGCACTCTTGATGATGCATGCGATATGCTTCAGAATTATATTAATAAGCACAGTGATGAATTTAAAATTGATTAAGCAGAATCTGTAATACACCATATGCTAAGTTCCGAAGGTTTATAATGGACTTTCGGAACTTTTTATAATATTATATAAATTTAGTTTGATAAATATTAAACTATAATGAAATTTTAGATAAAATTGTCATAATTTTATATAATATTTGAATTTTTTATAAATAATTTCTATATTATAGTTGTAATTAAATAAAATTAAATTATGACTAAGAAAGAAAAGCTTGCAAATGAGTATCTTAATCTTCGTAAGGAATTTGATGGTGAAGATTTTAAGCCAGGTTTGACCGACAATCAGGTATGGTATCTTGTTCGTGAGTTTAAGGTATATCAGTTGGAGCATAAGATTGAAGCTGTTAAGAATGCCATTAATGAAAAGGCTCTTCGTCTAAAGAAAGAGGCATATTTCGAAACTCCTGAAGGTAAGGAGTTTAAAAATTCTATTGAAAATCAGATTGAAGAAAGACGTAATGTCTATCGTAAGCTTCATGATGATTTTTCTGGTTGGATTATTGGTGAGGTAAATAAGATGGTACCAGGTGGATGGACTGCTAATCTTCATATTGGTTATATGAGTGGAAGTGTGGAAATTGGCATGGTAAACCGTAATCCTGAAAGAAATTTTTCTATGGAGTTTGGTCATAGTTTTACTATTTATTTTGATTCCTATGCATTTGGTAAGAAGGCTCCTCGATTTGAACTTAACTATGGTACACTTGGAGCATTTGATCTTTTCAATGATGAAAACCGTCCCCTGTATTTGAATGGTCTTGCTACAATTTCCAACAATAAGGAATGGCTTCAGCTTTTGATGGCCAAGTTTATCGAAAATGTTCAGGTGGCTACTGAAATGTCAAAAGAAATTGATGAACTTAATCGCAAACTTAATAATCCGTTTGAAAAGTAATATGACACAAGAAGAAAAATTTGTACTTTTACGTGATTTAAGTGCAAGGTTACCTTATGGAGTAATTGTAAAAGTAAGTAAAGAAGATAATGGAAGTATTAAATCATATGACAAATATTTTGATGCCGAAATTTATGATCTCCTTCTTTTAAATGGTGCATACGAGAAAAGAGGTATTATATATCATTATTCTCAATTCTCCTTAAAACCATACCTTCGCCCAATGTCTTCAATGACCGAAGAAGAGAAGAAAGAATTTCATCATTTAGCTAGTTTACAACGAAATTATTTAGGTGATGGTAATTTTTATACACATTATCAAATGATAGATTGGCTTGATAAGAACATGTTTGATTATCGTGGCCTTATTCCAATGGGTCTTGCACTTAAGGCTAAACCGGGTATGTATAATAATTAAATAATAACATGAGTAATTGGAATTGGAACATTGATTCTCCGGGCGAATGTACTATTTGTGAATATTATAAATATGATAGTATTTGTGATTGTCCATTTGAATTTAGAAAATTTCAGTGTAAATTGATGAAAGAAAAATATTATAATAGAGTCGATGAGAATGGAAATCAATATAGACAAATATAAATTATGAATAAAGAAGAAATTTATAAAATATTAGAATACGCTGCAAACTTTAAATTGAAAAAGAAAGATTGCGGTGGATATTATGGGTTTGGATCGATTAATAGATGTCCACAATGTCAGATAGAAAAGATGACAATGAGTGAATATGAGTATGTTCACTATCCTAAGATGGCTAAGCTTCTTGAATCATTACCTTGGGAAAGAGTCGTAAAATATCCTCGTAATCCCCAAATTCATGAATATCCAACCGAAGATGGTATTTATATTACAATGATGGATTGTAATGAACATGAAGTTTGTACAAATACATTTAGAGATGGTAACTTTAGTTGGATGAACCATACACATATTAAGTGGTGGATGAAATTACCTGAATAATTATGAAAATTGATATTAGTACACTAAATAGAACAATATTAAATATTGCTCTGCAAGAAGAAATTGATCGTCAAATCCTTAACCAAAATTTAATTAAACGTCAAATTAGAGATGGTGATAGATTTGATGGTGATGAAGATTTAATTGCGGAAATCGACAGACTTAAAGTATCATTTGGCATTTTACAAATTCGACAAAAGCCGGTTTTTGATATTACTAATGAAGAGTTGATATTTCTTGAAAAAATGATAGCTAATCAAACTATCGCATCAAATGGACGACTCGCAGAATGGTCTGTCAATGGATCAATGACAAATTTTCTTAAAAAGAAATATTTCAATGAAAATCCAAATGCCAATGAAGAAACATTTGAAAAAGTAAGATTAGATATGGTAAAATATGATCTCGACTTAAAAGAATGTATGAAAGAATTAGCAAATATCATTAATGTTGATTATAATCCAGATTTAAAATTATAATATAAAATGGTTATGACTCAGAAAGAGAAAGATTTGTTATTGCGAGACCTTTGTGGAAGGTTGCCATATAAAGTAATGGTAGAATGTAGTATTGGGAGTGGAGAATCTATTGACTTAGTTTTAAATACTTCTCATATTGATGAATTGATAAATAATTCTCTTATAATCAAACCATACCTTCGCCCCATGTCAAGTATGACTAAGGAAGAACATAAAGAATTAGAAAAAATAATAGACGGAATACTTGGTTATAAAGCAAGAAACTATTTTCATTCGGAAGATGATTATAAGTGGAATACATTATATGAGGCAATTGACTGGCTTAATGCCCATCATTTTGACTATCGTGGCCTTATTCCAATGGGTCTTGCTCTTAAAGCTAAACCTGGTATGTATAATTTACAATAAATAATAAATATATGGATTTGATAGATAAAAATATTGCAATAAAAAATCTAGAAAATGAGATTAAACTCATTTATGCTGGTAGAGAATATGTTGGAATACCTTCACATCAGGAACATGAAGTGATTGGGATAGAAAGAGCTATAGAGATACTTAAAGAACTTGAAACCATAAAAAAATAAAAACATAATTTATGATAGCAAAATTTAAAGTAGAGGGAGAAATTGAAATCGAACTTAATAATGCAGATATTCAAAGGTTCAGTCAAATTAAATCAGAATTAATGAAGAAAGATTTCCTCGAGGAGCTTTTCTATAAAAAACTTAATGATTATAGTGAAATAGTCCGTAATGAAATTGACGCCAGTGTAGATTTTGATAATCTTTTTATTATAAGAGATTGGGATAAATATGCCGGTAATATGCGTCATAAAAAGGAAATGTATGGCAGTCCACTTGCTATTACTATTGAAAACACGCCAATTACCAATAAAGAAGTTGTTGAAACTACTATGAATGAAATTGCCAGTAGAAAGAAAAGGCATCCATTAAAATAAAATTTATATAATATGGGAGATTCAGTTAATTATTGGAAAGTTAAAGATAATGTAATTAATCGTAAAAATTGTGGTTATATTTATACATATATTGGAAAATTTCCAATGAGTGAAATTCGTGATAAAGCCAAAGAACTATATAAACAATATATATATGATGGTTGGGAAGGAATTTTACTTAAAATAGTCAGGACAGATGCTTGGGACAGAGTAACAAATTTATATTATCTTTATTATGATGGAAAGAAATTTGTAAAAGACCCAGAATATATAGTCTTTGATAATAAAGATATTATAGATTATTTAGAATCTTCAAAACACAAAATAAAATCATATATTATTTAAATTTTTTCTCTTTTATATCTATATTAATATATAAACAAACATAGATATAAAATAGAAATTTTTTATTATGGAAGCAGAATTTCAGTTTAATCACAAGGAAGCAGTTAAGTATGTTAAAGCAATGTTGAAGTCTTTTAATATTGGTGATTATAAGACTTTGTCAGAATCTTATGACACTGAGGATGAGTATTATCCTGGTTCAAAAAATCATCATGACTATACTAAGATTTACAATCTTCCGGCTCCTTACTTTATTGGTAACATCAAAATTGAGATTATGGATGCTTCAGTAAGCTTCCGTCTTACTATGGATGGAATCGAAAAGCTTACTAAAAAGCAAAAGGAACTGTATAAGGTTGACTTTTTTGAAATATCTGATAATATTTGGAACATTATGCTTCCTGATTATTCTCTTAGTGATCGTAATATAGAACTTCGTACCGGCTATAATTTTGGAAATTATATCGATGAGAATACAATCAGGTATTTCAACAATTTGTTCACCATCATCTTTGGAGGTAATTACAAAACTAACTACTTAGTAAAGTTAGCAGCTAATTCTTATGCAAATAATAGAGAGATCCTAAACTTTATTGAACTTGCTGCCCACGCTTGGAATATGAATCCAACCCTTTGGAAATGCATTAACATTTTTGGTACTCAGGCTGGCGAAATTACCAGAACATATTTGGAAAATCAATATGAAGATTTGAAATGCTATGATTGATGATTGTAATACAGTATTGGAAGAATATACATGTGAATATGCAACTTGCCCATTTTGTAATAAAGGAGTTTGCATAGGTGATAAACAAATAGCAATTAAATACAATTTTTGTTATAAAGAGAAAAATAAATAATTATGAAATACTATAAGAGATATAACGATAACTATTATGATTTTGATGAGGCATATGATATAATTGAGAAGAATAATCTCAAGAATGTCGTAATGAGGGTAAGGAATTTTGCATCTCCTTATATGGTAGAGGTAAGTTATGATATGATTAAAGAAAATAAGAAGAGCATATCTATTCCTGTTTGGGCAGCTAAATCTGATAAGTGGAGTCTTTGGGAGCCTGATTATGAGAAGCAAAATGTTGTCAATGAAATTGCCGATTGGATGCAGGATGAGCTTAAGTTTGACCTTGATAGTCGTTTCTATAACGCAGACAATATGAGCATTGATGACTGGTGGAATCAACTTAATGATCATATTCTTATTGAGGATGATTGCCTAGCTATTATGCAGTGGCTTAAGGAAAATAAGCGCCTTAATGATTGGAAGAAAAGAAATAATGAGTATTATAATCGAATGTAATTTTTATATATAGTTTGAATTTTTTTATATATTTGTCTATATTAATATACAAAATAAATTAAAAAGTATGAATATTATACAAGAATATATTAATAATGAAAATCGCAATCGAGTAATTAGTTTGTTACTTGATCAGGCTGCTTGGAATTGGATTTTCTATAATGTTGGTTTATATGACTATCGTATAGAAACTTCTAAGCAAATAGGTAAAGCATATATTGGTCCTAATAAAAATTTCACTAGTAATAGTGATGAATGTAAAGATAAATGGGGATATGGATGGTATTTTACCAATGATGAAAAATATATTCGTATTACATATAATACAATTAAAAATCAGTACTTAGACATCAACGAAGACAACGAGGTAATATTAAGTTTTGATCAATTTTTAAAATATTTGTAAAATTATGGTAAATTCTAATCCGTATATTGATTATCCTGTTGGAACTTGTTTTAAGGAGGTTTATGATGGTATAACCTATTTTTATCTTTTGGGTGAATATTATCTTTATAGAAATTCTTTTGAGGATCCAGAACTTAGGCCTTGGAAAGTAGATATGACAGATTTTTCAATAGCTTCTGAAGACGAAAAGAAGCAGTTTATTGAAGATCTTAAGGAGAATAATCTTATTTGGGACGAAGAAACAGGAAAGCTTGAAAGAGAATTTGAAGAAATGACATTAAATGTTAAAGTTAAAGTAAAGCCTGGAACAGATATTAATAAAATTCTTGAGAAGCTTAATGATGAACATTATGAATCTCCATATGGTATTTATGAAATGAAATTTGAAAAAATTTAATATTATAGAAAACCATTAAAAATTTGAAATAAATATGGTAGAAACTGTACATATGAAGGTTGGACCACTTATTGGCGAACATTTGCTTGATATTGCCCAGACAAATATTTCTAATGGCAATGTTGAGTATGGGGGCAATGTTTATAAGATGGCTTTTTCTGGTTTTACTGATGAACTTACCATGAAGGTATTGAAGAATCAGTTGGTGGTTGTTACTAATGATGATGGTACAAGTATTAGTTTGTCAGATGACCCAAAAGATATTGAGAATAATGCTCATAATTTGCTTGATTGGGAATTGATTATTAATAAGCGAATCAATAATCTTTTGAATATTGAAAAGTCTATTCGTCTTACGGAAAAAGATTTTAGAAGATATTATACTGGTGATATTGAAGATTATAATATCAATGAAATGATGCACCGTTATTTTGATGATGAACAGCTTTCAGTAATTGGTATACATAATATTGCTGCAAGAATTATTGGTTCCGAAGATTGTACGGTTTGTGATAAGGGTAATTCCAATCCTGCTTCAGTTTGGGAAAGACTTGAAGGTAAGTTTGAAGGATATGATGATATTGATGAGTCTGATGCAAGTAAATATGAAAAGATATTGTATATCACAGTTCGATATCATAAGCTTATTCGTATGCTTCATAATGAATATATGAAGTTTGAAAATCTATATTTTTTCCTTACCGAAAATGGATTTGTTGAAAGACCTTTGATGATGGAATCTAATCTTGAAAGAGTTATCGATCTTCTTTATCAGTTTACTGATCTTAAGAAAGGTTATGATCATCCTCTTTGTAATGAAGGATTAGAAAATTATAAGAAGACTTTATATGATGATCTTTTTTATAAGACTAAAATTGGTAAGGAGTATATTATTAATGGTATTCTTAAGAAGAACATTTTGGATGGATATGATGGCGGTTGGCTTTCTCCAGAAGGTGAGTTTTATGGAGAAAATGGAGAAACTAGTTCTATGATCCATATGAGAATTGCAGACCAGATATTTAATCATCCAACTAATAAGTATTCTATTATGATGGTTAAAGATGGAGTATCAATTTGGGGTGATACAAATTCACCTGACTACTGGCTTGAGAAGCATGGTTGGGTTAAGATTCATCATAATGATTGTTATGGTTCATTCATCGGCCGCAGAAACGAAGCACCCACTAAGGATTATCCATACTCATACAATCCTACTGACATTCAGGTTAAGATGATTTGTGATTATGCTGATAAGTTTTATGGTGGTAAGTTTTATACAGAACCTAATGCCATGGGTAGATTAACACAAAACGAATCATTTACAACATATGCAGTACGCCAAATGGATGAGTTTGGTATTCATAAAGTATTTGGTAGATAATGGAAGAAGAATATAACAAAAAGCATTGGACACCAGAAGGTTTTAATATAGATGGGTCAACAAGATATAAAGTTAAACGAAGTTTTGAAACTGAGATAAAAGCCCAAGGTATATGTTTTCAATTGAATTTAAAACCAGAAACTATTCATAAGTTGGTTGCTTATAAATGTCCTGTATGTAATAAATGGCATATTGGTCATCATGGTAATAAAACTTTAGATGAAAACGCAAAATCAAAAATACAAAAACAATATAATGAATGGAAAATAATTCATAAAATAAAATAAGAAATTTAATTTTTATATATTATTTGAATTTTTGTTTGATTTATTCTATTTTATTTATATAAATCAAATAAATATGAAAAGATTTTTTATTTCTACATTTATTGTTGCTTTAATTAGTTGTATATTTTATTGCATTGTTATTGATTATTCAACTCCTGAAGTATATATAAAAACTAATGTATATGATGGTTTTGTAAAAGATGACTTTTGGTGTTCAAAACATAAGTCAGAATTTGTTGATACTAAAACAGGTAAGACAATTGTAATAGATCACGCAAGTTATTTGGCAGGAAAATACAAACTTGAAAATGGTGATCATATTTATCTTGAGCAAATTGTTACAAAACGAGTTGATTATCATTATAGCTATAGAATTAAAGTTAATGGCAAAGATATTAATGCCCAGTTTAAATCAGTTCACATAATAAAAATGAAAAATTAAATAATATTTGAATTTTCATTATTATATTTCTATATTACATTTGGAATATAAATAAATTCTATTATATACATAAAAACATAAATAATGAAAACAATAATTCTTTTATTTATTTTGGTTATGATCAACAATTTCTTTATAAAGACATCTGGTGGTTATCAACCTAATAAGAGAATTAATATTGGAATGGTAATTAATCATTAAATTTATAAAATATGCGTACTACAATCTGTATCAATGAAATTAATGAAGTTATGAACTGTAAAGCATCTGTAAAGAATAGTATAATGCCTGGTATGGGAGCTACAATGTTTGTGGGTTCAGACAGATACGCAATGGTTGTAACAAAAATATTAACTCCTAAGAAGATTTTAGTTTGCCATGTAATGGATGGTCACATATCTGAATTTAAGACAAATGAAAATGGTCTTATGATTCTTCCTGAAGATTGCTTGGAAGTTTATTCTGCCCATGATGTAAAAGATAAATGGGGAAATTTCATTAGCTATCACCACCCAATTGAATATACTCTTCGTAAGAATGGTCGTTGGATGCCGAAAGGAACAGGACTCTGGGGAACTTCTTCAATTCATATTGGACACGCGGAAAATTACAGAGATCCAAGTTTCTAAGTTTTAAAATATACATAAAACAAAAAATAAAATGGCAAGAACTTATCGAAATGTGGTAAAATATGGTATTTGTACAGGTTCAAATACTGAATATTATCGTGAAAAGAATCGTAAATGCCGTGCACAAAATCGTCATTCACTTCGTAATGCAATTGCAAATTATAACGCTGATGAAATTGACGAAGTCATTTCATCTCCCATGGTTCCAATACGTGATGATTGGGATGAGCCTACCGATGGTACTTATATTATTACTAAAAAGGACCGTGATTTTTATGTAAATGATCCTTACTTTGGTAGAAAATCTGCTGGTACCGGTGTTAATTTTTGGAATCGTAAAATCGGTAAGTATCTTAAAAACAAGCATTAATTATGATTCAGACATATGTACAATTTACTGCAGGTAGAGGACCAGTTGAATGCGCAGCTGCATGTGAACAAATTATTCGTAAATTTGTAAAAGAATTGAATAGTTTTGATGTTAAGTTTGAATTTGTGGATTATGAAGAAGATGATGAGTATGGTTATAGATCTGCAGTTATCAAATTTAATGATACTCCAACTGATATTATTCTAAATCTTAAATCTAAATGGGAGGGCACAATTAAGTTTATAGCAACAAAAAATAATTTTAGACCTAATCATAAACGCAAAAATTGGTTTGTTGGATGTAACTTTTTTGAAGTTGATGATAGTAAGATTACATTAGATATGAAAGATGTAAAAATTGATCTTTTACGAGCTAGTGGTCCTGGCGGTCAAAACGTCAATAAAGTAGAAACTAGTGTACGTCTTACTCATATACCTACAGGCATTATAGTAAAATGTATTGCTTCAAGAGATCAAAGACAAAATTTTAAATTAGCTAAAGAAATATTACAGGCAAAAATTAATGCCCTTAATGAAGAAAAAAATAGTAGTACAAAAAATTTATTTTGGTTATCGCATGATTCTCTTGAAAGAGGTGGTGAAATAATGACGATTAAAGGAGAAATTTAATATTTTTAAATAAAAGAAGCCTATGAATCAGCGTTTATATACAATAGTTAAATCAATCAATGAAGGTGATTATCTTTATGAAATAGTTGAAAGTGGCGGACAAACTGGTGTACGTTGTCGAGTTTATGTATCAAAAAATGATATATTTGACGGGGTATTTGACTTATATGATATGAATAAATACGGATATTATTTTCGTAAGTTTTTATCGCATAGATATCCCGATGTAATTTCATATAAATTCGAAAGTATTGTATGGTGTTGGCCATTCGATAAATTTAATTTTGAAATTGGTAAAAAAATGGCTAAAGAACGCGTTAATAAGAAAATTGAAATTAAAAAACGTAAAATTAAAAACTTTATCCATAATTTAGAAAAACATAACTTACCTAAAAACTTTTTAAAGAAATAAAATTAAATGTATAAAAGAGAAGAATTATCAAAAGCACTTTTAAAAAGGTGTCAAGTTTGTGTACACGGTGGGCAAAATATATTCCCAGATTGCATAAATTTTGATCCTACTAAAAATTGTTACTATTTTGATGATATAAATGATGATGATCCACGTGAAGAAGATTATGATTGTGGAGCATATATGCATATTAATACTTATAACGAACTAAGAAATAATATTAAGAAATGAAATTTGCAATAGGTTGTTTTATATTCTTTTTATTGGGATGTATTTTCTTTATATGCGCAGGATATTGGGCTTATAAAAGAAATAATGATATAAATGAGATGTGGGCTGGTTTATGGTTCTCTGTAATTAATTTAATAGGATGCCTTATATCAGGAATTAGAATTTTTGTATTGTAAATTATGAAACATAGATATATACTTTGTGGAGTTGTCTGGGAAAATCCAGAAATATGTAATTATAGACTTGTTTCTAAACCAACTTATTCTCTTGGTGAATTTGTTAGAGTGAATATTCCTGATGATTTGATATTGGATTCGTATCCAGGTGATGGATATTCTACAACAAGTGATAAAAGAACAGTTCATGAATTAGGCTGTGATTGCTATATTTTATTTAAAGGTCGTTGGAGAAAGTTTAATTATTTAAAGAAGTTTGAACCACATCAATGGTTTTTGGTGCTTGAACATATATTTGGGTTAAATAATTGTTACGATGAAAAGATTGGTTGGACAGATGACGATGAATTATGGAAAGAAATATTTTATGGAGATGAACGTAAAGAATTAACTAGAAAATGTTCAAGAAATGAAGCAGTAAAACGTTATCCACCAGTAAAAGAAGATAAAAATGGATTAAAACTTAAAGTTAATCTTGATCCTGATGCTAGTTTTTTTATGGATTCGCCAGAAGAATGGGTTGATGTTTATAATAAATATAAGAAAGAATTAGAAGAAAATCCAAATAAAGAAATATGGTGCGAATAATTTAATTTTATAAAGTTATGGTACAAATTAGCGAAGAAAAATGGAAGCAAATACAAAATTATTTTGATTATATTTGTCGTGATAGATTGTTAGTATGTCCAAATTGTGGAATGCCATATATAGAAGGTTATATATGTGAATCATGTGGAGCTGACAATAGTGAATCTGAAATAAACGAAACTGTTGAAGATTGGACATATTGTGAATAAAAATATATATAAACGATTATGATTAAAGACTTACCAGGAGGAGTTCATATTACAGCAAATAATGAAAAAACAATATTAGTTGCAAAATGCGGATGTTTAAATATGAGTAATGAAAAATCAATGCAATTAATGACTCAATTTAAACATTATATAAGTTCAGAATTTTATCCAAAAGAAGTAGATGATACTTTAGCTATTATAGTTATACCATCAGAAACTTGGGATATAGAAATATATAACCCTAAAACTGATGAAATGACTAAAGAATATGTTGAAGAATTATTGGATAAATATAAAAATCAAATCGAAAATGATGATTTTTCAGAAGTATTTGATAAATAATATATTTTCATAATTTATATAAGTTAATTAATTCAACATTATATGTGTTGAATTTTTTATATTTTTTTACTATTTAATTTAAAATTATCAATTTATTTTAATGATTAAAACAGACTCATTAGTAGCTATTAATATAACTAAAAGAAATAGCGATCAAAATAATATTTCAATAGAACTTTTAAATCCATCAAATGTTCCTCTTTTATTTTATTGGAATGGTGATGGTGAAATAAAAAATTATTTTATAAATGATGATAAATTAAGAAATCATATTGCATTAAATACATTTAATGTTAATAATTATACACATACATCTATATGTTATTTTTATTTTACATATGATGAAAATGGGAATGAAAAATATCTTGAAGATTATTGTAATATACAAGATTTATTTTCATTTAATTCAATGAATAATGATGAAGCTATTTTCTTTTATGATTATTTGATTAAATATTTTAATACATTATATCAAAAAGCATTTAAATTAGATTATACTCCAGAAATGACTTTTGATGTAGATGGTATGATTAGAGATATGTTTGATCAAATTCAGAAAAAATATCCATCTAAATTTTCTAAAGAAACATTATTTAACTATATTAGACATCAACTTAAAAATGATAATATGACGTCTAATAATATTGATTTTATTCTAGAAAAATTAGATGTAATTCTTAATGCATGAATACGTATAATGATTCTTTTGTTAATGCCACAAATTTAAATCCAGAATTTGCATATTCTAAATTATGTGGATTAATCGATACGCAAGATATATACTTAAAAAAATTATTTAAAGAATTTGATAATTTAAAAAATAATTTAAATAATGAAATATCTGAATTAAAAAAAGAAATTAAATTTTATGAATGGTATAATAATATATCATTTTTTAAACGTTTATATTGGAAATTAAAAAACTATAATATTAATACTATAAAACTTAAATACTATGAATGAATATAATTTAGAATTTATTTATAATTATATTGATACTGACAATTTTAAACAAAAGTCAGCAAATATACTTGTTTCTACCATAGCAGGATCAAGATTAAATGATTATATGAAATTTAGTGCCTGGGCGCATATTGATTTTAACGATGAAGATAAGTTACATAAATATCCTCATATAACAGAATTAGATAAATTTAGTCGTTCAAAAACTAATTGTATTATATATGATTTAGTATCTAATCCATATAATAATGATAACATTTATGATAAATGTTTTATTTATCGTTCAAATAATTCGAAAGATTCAACATATGGATTTGTTATGTATAATACAACTACAGGTAAAAGTACACATATATTTTATATAATTGAAATTTATGATGCATTATGTGTAAGACTTACTCAATTATTTAATACATTATCTAAAAAACATCTTTTTGACTATTATAATCATAGATTTTATTGCTGTAATAATCAACATGGTTTAACATTAAGTGATTGTCCGTCATTAATTGATTATAATAATATAATTGATAACTATAATAAAAAAATTTCTAATACCATATAATGACTGATACAGAAAAATACTTACAAGAAATTAGTGAAACTCTTCGTAAGTCAACTCCATTAGCTAAAGAAGTTGAAGAATATATTGGTAAATCAATTACTCATGATATTAATACTGAAGCGGGAAAGGCTGAGTATGAAACATGGGAATATAAAGATTATGATTTAAATGAAGATGGTAAAATAACTAAAGAAGATGTAACATTAGCAAAAGCAAATGAAAAATCAATTCTTCAAATTTTAAGTTCATTACCTAGTGCTATATCTGATGCGTTAAGTAAAAATGAATATACAAATAAAGATATGTATATTAAATATGTTGCTGCTCGCATATTTTCAAATTCAGATTTTGATAGACATTCAACAAATACACTATTAAAACGTGCTGTAGATAATGCAACATTATTAGCAAATAAATTGTTTAAAAAATGAAGAAGTTATTAAATCTAATTATAGTATTATTTATATTAATTTTTATTTCATCTTGCGAAATTTATAGTTATCCAACAACACAAGATGATATTTACATTGAAACTGATGCAGATATTGTTCGTTCTAATGTAGATTTTAATATAATAATTTCAAATGGTACACCATATTATTATAATGGAAATATATTATATTATTTTTATAATGATATATATTACTATCCATATTACTATGATAATTATTGGTATATAAGAGCATATAGACATCCATTTAATCATATATCTCATTATCCATATTTTAGACCTCATAGATATGATTATAGATTTAATTATGAATATAGACCTAATCATAATTGGTATCGTCAACAATATAGATATTATAGACAACCAAATATGAATACATATAGAAAACCAAATGGCAGTCGTCCTGATATAAGATCAAATAGGCCAAATAGAGATTATAGAGGTAGACATCCATCTACAGTACGTCAAAGAAGAAATTATGGTAGAGGTAGATAAATTTAATAAAAACATTATTATTAAAAGATATTGAAATATTTTATGGATAATTCTATTTTATATAGAGTTAACATAAAGTTAATTTGAATTTGATAAAAACAATTTTAAAAAGTAAACATTATGAGAAAGATTATTTTTAGTTTTATGTTTGCAATTATGTTCAGCATGGCTCTTGGAAGCTGTGGTAATGGTTCAACAGTAAATTCTACAGAGGTAGATAGCGTTGCAGTTGATACTGTAGCTGTTGATACTGTAGCTGTAGATACTGTAGCTGCTGACACAGTTGCAATGAACGTAGCAGAATAATAGTTATTTAATTATACGTTCATTTAGAGTCAGGCTGTATTTAAATACAACCTGACATTTTTTATATATGTTTGTATAAATTTTATATAATATATCAATTTAGTTTGATAAATATTAAACTATATTTGAATTTTTTAAAATTGTTTACTATATTTAAATATCAAAATTAAAAAATAAAATTATGAACAAGATTACAGAAAACCTCTCAACTATTTTTACTGCAAAACAGATTCAGGTTCTTAAAGATGCTTGGAGATATGGAGCTTGGGGAGATGCACAGGTGAATTTCCGTGAAGATGAAGATCGTTTTGGTTTTGGCGCCTGTACAAATGATGCTAAAAGAGGTGGTCATTTTACTGGTCGTCAGATTTCTGGAATTATGTCAGGTATTTCTAAGAAGATTGTCGAGACTAATACTAATATGATTGCAAGTTTTCCTGATTGGTGGGGAGATGGTTCTGGAGATATGGTTTTCTTCAATATTGATATTCTTTGCTCTGATTTGGAAGAAGATGGTAAAGAATGGGAAATGATGGATGAATGGGCAAGATCTAATGATTAAATGTATGAATATAATTAAAGAATATTTTAAATTTATTTAAACATTAATTAAAAACTAAAATTATGTACGGAAACGATTATTATCCTTCAATTCACATTGGTTTGAACAAAAATGTTCCATTTAGGAAATATTCCGATAATGGCGAACAGGTATCATACCATGATGTTAATGTTATTCTGGTAAATGACCCTAAAGAACGAATGCAGTGTATCGTGGTTGAAAAAAATGGTGAATATGCTGATTTTTACTTTAATGGTTCTGAGGGATGTTTCAAACAGCTTACTGAATTTGGTTATGAAGATGGTTCTTGGGAAGAGGAAATGTGTGGAACCACTCCTAATGTAATCCTCGAAAATGGTATTTCACTAGATCTAGTTAGAGAACTTATTGAATATGACTATTAAAAAATTAAATTATGATTATTCTTAGTATTTGTAAAGGAATTGAAACATTTTTAACTATATTAAGTTAGTTAAAAATATTATTCAGGATATTCTCAATTGGAATCTTCTTAAAAAGCATGGCTATATTTGGTCAAAGATGATTTCTGAAGAAGTTGAGAAGAAGAACAAACGACAGAAATGGATTAATACTGAATATTCACTTTTTGAATAAATTTACTATATTTTATAATTTATATATAAAAAGATTCTTAATTATTAAATTGTTAAGAATCTTTTTTCTATTTTAATATAAATATATATTAAGTAGATGTATGTCGAAAAGTAAATTAACGTTGATCATCGACGGTAACTGGTTACTTATGAGTAGACTTTCAGTATTAAATGGTAGATACGTCGATGATCTTGAATTATGTCATTATCTTAAAATGCTTATGATTAGATCAATAAGTGTTGTATTAAGAAAATTTCCAAAAATAGATAATATTATATTTGTTGCTGATGGAGGTTCATGGCGTAGTCAAGTAAAATTACCTAATTGGTTAGAAAAATATAAAGAAGAAGATCACATTATAGTTGATTATAAAGGTACTCGTACAAAATCAGAAGATATTAATTGGGAATTAATATTTTCTGCATATGAAGAATTTATGTCAGTATTAAATGTAACTGGAATTAATGTTTTTCGTGAACAATTTATTGAAGGTGACGATTGGTGTTGGTGGTGGTCAAATTATTTAAATTCACAAGATACTAATTGTATTATATGGACAAAAGATAATGATTTAAAACAATTAGTAAACATGAATAAAAATAATTGTTTTACTACTTGGTGGAATAATGATGCTGGATTATTTATTAATGATTTTGAAGAACAAGAATTAGATTTTTTATTTAATACTAGTTATAATGAGAATAATCAAATATGGGATGAATTAGTTAAACAAGCAAAAAATGTTACAAAGATTAATCCATATTATATAGTAATTGATAAAATTCTTAAAGGTGATACATCTGATAATATATTACCGGTAATATTAAGAACTTCAAAAACTGGCTCAGACAAAAAGTTCAAAATATCAGCAAAAGATATTAATTATTCATTAAACATAAATAATAAAGATGAAGTTAAAGAATATTTACATAATTTAATAAATTCTAAAAATTATGTCAATCGTTTATTTAAAAATAAAAGTGAACAAGATATAATTGATCATTTTATGTTTAATCAAAAATTAATTTCACTTAATAAAAACAGTTATCCTAAAGAAATTTTAGATATATTAGAATCACATACAGATTATAATAAATCAAAAGATATTAGTATAGCAGAATCTCAAATAATAGCATCATCTAATGGATTAGATAGTATATTAAATATCATATAAAAAGAAAACAGGAAACTTTAAAGTTTCCTGTTTTTTTATCAAATCTTACCGAAAGCGATTTGAACTTTGTCTAAACCTAAATTTTCTTCAATATATTCTTTAGCAGCAATAATCTGTACGCTTTCGTTTATATTATCATTCCATATATTAAGTACTCCTGTTTCTGGATCAAAAGAACTTTCTGTTTCAAAATTTTCCTTAATATATGTTTGTACATTTGCTAAATTATGTTCAAAATTAAGTATAGACTCCACGAATAGTTTTTCATTTTCGTTGCTCATTTAAAAGTTAAACAATAATTTTCTTATATTTTGGATTTTAAAAAGTTATCTAATGCCTCTAAAATGGCATATTCATCTAAATAATTATCCTTTAAATATCTTGAAATTTCATTTTTATCAATATCTAAGAAATTTATAAGCATATTAACTTGTTCAGTTGGAAAATCATCCCATTCAATTGAAATTTTAATATTTGGTTTACTTTCAATTTTATTAAATAATTTATCTATAATTGATGCATTAGAACCATTTTGTGCTCCAAATAAATTTTGTGTAGGACTAGAAGATACTACTTCTACATTAGATGTTTGATTATTATTTTCTACAATAGCTTCAGTATTTTGTTTTGTAGATTGCTTTGTCATTTCTTCAATAACAGTATCATCTTCACATTGAATATAATTTATAGAAAATGTATTCATGTCTAATGTACCTTTATCTGTTATAATCATCATTTGGCCGTTATCATCAATTACAGTATCGGTAATATTTATAACTGAACCAGTTTGTGGATTAACCCATTTACCAGTTATCATTGAACCTGACTCAATATCCATTGTGTAAATATATATATTTAATATAAAATAGAATTATATTATATTAGATTTTCAATATTTATGCATTTTCTTCTAATAATTCTTGTCTTTTTTCAATATTGTTCAAATATTCTACTATTGTACTTGCTATATTATGATTTGACTCATTTAAAAAGTAAAGATATTTAAAATTTTTTAAACGTTCTTCTAAAAATTTAACTTCTTGTATTTCTAAATTTGAAGGTTTTTGTTTAGAAGTATCTACCCAAATAACTAATATATCAAACTCATAAAAAAATCTATCTGGAATACTATTAAAATTTACTAAATTAACATAAGATATATCATTATTATAAAAATCATCAAATGTTATACCTGTAGAAATATAATCTTTAGTATATATATAAAATAAGGCATTATTTTTAAATGCTAAATTAACTTCAGATGGATCTAAATAATATTTATAATTTTCATTAACATTATTAAAGTTTTCATCCGTTGTGAATACTGGAGTAATTGACAAATTATCATTCATAGCAACAATACGTTTAGCTATATTTAATTTATCAATATAATCTGTTCCAGTAATTAATATTTTTATATCATTCATAAGCAAGTATTTTATTATTTTTTATTCATTAGAATTTTCATTTGGAATTTCTTCTGTTGGTTCTTCTGTTGGTTCCTCTGTTGGTTCCTCTGTTGGTTCGTCAGTTTCATTGCCAGTTTGTCCGCCAGTTTGTCCACCAGTTTGTCCACCAGTTTGTCCACCAGTTTGTCCATTATTTGATGATTGCGAAAGTTCTGCTATACTTATATTTTTTATCATATCTTTAGATATATTAATATAAACAGTTATTTCATCATCATTTTCAAAATACATAACTTTTATTGAGTCATATAAATATATAAAATTAATATCATTATGTATTATTTTATCTGCATATTCTTGTGAGCCATCATCATAATTTAATTTTATTGCAGTTAATGCGATGTAGTCTAAATTATCTTGAATGTAAGCACAATCATAGCTATTTTCAACATTATCTGTAATATCATTTGTTGTACTGTTTAAATTATTTCTATTAATAATTTTAACATTTTCACCATTAAATACTAAAATAAGTCTTTTATTTGTATTTAAACCTAAATTCTGTAATACGTTAATCCAATTAATTACTATTTGTTCAATATCATTACCATTTTTATTAATTGTTGATACGATAAATTCTTCTTTCTTTGTAAAAAATTGTCTACTATTTTGTAAATACAATATTAAATTATCTCCATTAAAACTAAATGCTTTTTCATTTCCTTCTTGTTCATCATCTTCGCAATAAGTATTAGATAAATTAAATGTACCAGTATAAATATCTATAGAGTTTTCATTTTGATTAATTGTTTTTTTAGTAAATATTTCACCAGTAGTTTTAATATTATTACTATTAATTAAAATACTATCATTACCATTTAATACAATATTATCAAATTGTATTTTAAATGTATCAAAAGTATTGAATTTAGTATTTTGCGAAGCATTTAATAATGTATCATTACCAACATTTATGTTTATTGGAGAAGTTGTTAAAATTAATTCATTTTTTTCTTCTGAAGTAAAATCAGATCCTAAAAACGCATTATATATATTTGCGTTATCTAATGAAATAATATTAACTCTATTAAGTACATTAATATTACTCATAAATACTTCTTTAAGATTCATTAATGGAATATCATTATTAAATGTATATTCTTTAGCAATTTGTAATGATGGTAATTGTTCAGGAATTATTTGTTGATTTGAAGAATTATTATATGAATTGTTATTTGTTTCTTCAGAAGTAATTGTATTTACTATTAATTCATCATTATCATTTTGTTCAACATAAGTATTATCTATTATTCTATTAGAAATTTGAGATGAAACTGGCTCTTCATCAGATGCATTATTATCAATAGTTGAAGCATCATTTAAGTAAGTATATACTTCAGATATTTTTGATACATCAGATAAATTTTCAATATATTTATTTTTATTAATTACATTTGTTGTAATTTCATTAGATGGATTAATGAATTTAAATGTTAAGTTTAAATTATTTCTATATGATAATTTTTTTAATTGATTTAATGCTTCTTCATTACTTATTTGTGGAATATTATCTATTACATTTTTTAATATTTCTTCACCATTATTTATAATTGTCATCATAGAATTATATACAGAATTATAATCCTCCTGATTATGTTTTTCAATTCTATTGTTTAATATAATTGAATCAAATTTTGATGATGATGCAATACGTTTTAAGATATCATTAATAAGTATATTTTCATTTAATATATTATTTAATGATAATGTAATTTCTTCTCCTCCATTATTTACCGTTATTGGTTCAAATGTATAATTATTATTCTTTTCAACAGCATGCAATATTAATGAATAAACATTATTAAGATTAGTAGTATTTAATGTATTAGATGAAATTATATTTGTAATACAACTAGAATCACATATAAGTAATATTACACAATTAGATAAACTTTCATAATTATCATCTGTTATTTCTGGAACAGTATAATTTAATAATGTATAATCATCTATATTAAATAATTTTGCATTCCATGTTTTAATATCAAAAGCAATATCAGAATTATGTATTAAAGAATGCATAATTACATCATCTTTTTTATAACAATATAATATGGCAAAATGGTTAATTTCACTATTTATACTTTTTGCTGGAATATTAGTATCTACATCATTAATACTCCAATTATTTTCACCATTAATATAAGGCAATGTATATAATGAATTAATTGTTACATCATTAATTAAATTATTATATACTTTATTGTAATTTACTGAAAATTTATATACTTTAGTTTTATTTTCACCTGTATAATCATATAAAATAATATCATCGTTACTTAATAATGTTTCTTTAGAAATTGAAGAATCAATATCATGTAAATTATTAAGTAATATAAAAATATCAGATGAATAATATATCTCTAAAGGATTGTTATTATTTACGGCGCAATGAAATTTATAATCTAACGGTATGTATATTGTGCCAAATTCATTAATATTAGTATCTTTATATACTTTTGCATAAATATTTAAAATGATATTCTTTAAAATATTTCTTTTTGAATCATAAATTTGATTATTATAATATTCTAATAATTGAGGAAATAAATAAATAATATCATTATTAACATACTCAAGACGCGATAATATTCCTATATTATCTTGAGATAAAATATTTATAATATACTGATCATCAATTTCAGGATAAATAAGATTATTAATTTCTGCATCATATTCTAAAGTTTTTGAATAAAATACACGTTTATTATTAACTATTGCTTTATAAATTGAATTACCTCCATCAAAATCAATGTAATTTTTAAAGAAATTTTTATAATCATCAATCATTGTTAATGTGGTTTCTCTAATAGTACTTAAAGTAAATGCTTTAATAAGTTCGGTGCTATTTATATTATCTTGAATAATGTTTAAATCACCATCATTCATCACATAGACATTTAATTCATATGTTTTATTTATATTATTATTATGATTTCTACTAATATCTATAATAGCATAATAATGAGAATTAGATAATTCTAATAAATGATACATTTGAATAGATCTTTCTAATAAATTAGTTGAAAGATCATATTCATTATAAAGTACTTCTACATTAAGTATGTCATCATCATTATAACCCAATTTTTTTCCAAATAAAAAACTTTTTAATATTCCATTTTCAACAGAAATTAAACTATTTTTTGTGAAATATTCAGTATTATTCAAATACGTATCTAATACAAAATCTTTGCAAATATAATAATTATTAAAAATATTAATAGAATCATATGATGAAGTAGAATCGATTATAGATTGGCTAGGGACAGTATTATCATATATAATACCAGCCTCAATAAGTTTAAAATCTACATATAATTGATTATCGTTAGTATATTTTATAATACAATTATACTTTTTATCATTATTGATAGAAATATTTAAACCTTCTATTAAATCTCTAATAGTAAATGAAGTATAATTTATTCCATCACCTTTAAGTCCAATACGTTGACCAGCATTAGCTAACGATTCAATCATAAATTTATTATTAAGATTTTCTATAAGACCTGTATATTTACTATCTATTGGATTTTGTAAAGATCCTGCTTGATGTATTGCCATTTTAATATATTGTATAAATTTAATTATTTCAATGTATAAGTATAAGTCATTTGATACATATCTTCATTGTATATCAAATTACTATAAATAGGAGTACTAGTTATAGATACATTATATTTATTAAATAAAAATAAAAAATGAATATTGTATCTTTTTCTATTTATGTAATTATTTTCATCATTATCTAAATATTTTGTTATCATATAATGTTTAAATAACATGAACTCATTACTTAATGAAACATTAGAATTTGAATAATCAAAATATTGATCATCTATATCTCCTATATTATATTTATTTAATGATGAATTTATAGTCTTTTTATTTTTTCTATATAAATATTCATCATCTTTATTTACATATATTGGAAATTGTATAATAATCTTTGATTCTAAATTATACATTAAATTATCATTAAAATATTTATATTCAAAATATTTTTCTTTAGAAGTATTATTTGGATTATTTAAATCAATATATTTTCCATAATCTTCTCTAACAATGATATTCAAATTTGGTGCATTATATATATCTAAATTTTCTAAGTAATATGGATCTGTTACAATATCATTTGGATATTGTATTAAACTATTTACTAATGGTTTACTATAAAAATTAGGTATAATTGTTGTTTCTTTAAGATATGGGGTACAATCTCCAAAATATCTATTAATAGAAATTATTTGCGTATTATTGTTATCTTGTGTGTATATATATTTACATAAATCATTATTTACAGATAATTGGTTCTTTTTATATATTTTAAAATTCTTTTTATATTTTAATTTTATTGGAATACATACACAATTACTATATAAATTCATAAATTGTTTAAACAAATTTCGTTTAAGTAATGGTATTAAAAATGTATGATTACTAGTAAATACATTATCTATATTTTCTTCTGTTATTTTAGTTTTATTAATATAATTAAATACTTCATAAAAATATGAATTATTACCATTAAATGATACTGTTGAATTATCTACAGTTATATTTAACGTAATCCAAATATATTTTTTACTTTCATCTATATTTATGCTTGAAGTTATACTATTAGTATCATTTAATATATATTTTTTAAAATTAGATATATCTGTACTGTTATTAAATAATGCAGTATCTATAAATAATTCACTCATATATTGTTTTAGTTTATATATGTGGACTTTATGATATGTATATTTTTGTAAATTGATAGTTGTAGAGTCATCAATTAAATTAGATGTAAATAAATTATATATATTTTTAGACATTTGAATTGATTCAAATAAATTATCATCAAATATATATTCATATCTATTATATAAATTAATTGCTGAACCATCATTTGATAATACACCATTTAAATTTACATCGACATAATATTCATCTAAATCAACGGATGATTCTTGTTTTAATAAATATAATTGTTTAAAAGATTGAGTATTTTCTGATTCATTAAATAATTTATATAATTCACTAGTTAATAAAAGTACTTTCTTTTTTATATATATATTTATATATTTTCCATTAAATTCATCTGCATCATTTTTAGCATTATTATATTTTATTTTAAATGTGTTAATATCAAATGATAAAGTTCCATCATTAATATAATTTATTAAATCTTCTTTTTTAACAAACTTTTCAATATAATATTCAGATATTCTATAATCATCATTATGAATACCCATCTGTTTATATACTAAATAAAATGCATAATCATAATCTTTAGTACTTCCATCATATTCTTTAATATTTGTATCTGATTTACCTTTATATAATTTATATATATATTCTTTCAACATCTGCATATTTTTCATTTTAATATATGCATATTTATATTCAGGAGAAATATCAGATATTTTTATATCTTTAGTATCACCAGTATAACTTTTATATTCAGCTATAAAATTAGTTATATTATATGAATCAATATATAAATAATTACTATAAGATTTTTCATCATCATATTGTCCAATTCTTTGAAAATAATTAGTAATTATAAAATTATCATTTTCATATTTTGGAATATATTCATAAACATAATTGTTTAATAAAGCATTAAATTCTTTAAAATATTTATTTATTTTATCATTATTAATGTCAACTAATTTATATGCACTGTTTATATTATCCAATGATATAAATAAACGTTTTATATATAATGTATATGATTCATCAATAGGATTACTATTAATTATTTCATTTATTAAATCATTATTTAATTGTAGTTTTTCTGAATTATTTTTTCTTGATACATATAAATTATTATTTATTAATTTTTTTACATAACCAATAATTTCTACATTAGAAGTATTTTGGGTAATTAAATTAAATAATTCATGTACATAATTAATAACATTATCTGAAGACATATTAATACGTTCAAATCCATCAATTTTAAAATTATTTAAAATGCCATCAAACAATATATGTTCTTCATCATTATTTTTAATTTCATCATTGATTTTATTAATTATTTCAACATTACTTAAAAGATATTCTAAACTTGTATATTTATTATGTTCAGCAAATTCTATCATGTTAACAAATTGACGTGTGCTATTCTCATTTGTTAAATTTTCATAAGGAATAAATGTTCCTTCATTATATATACAACCATTATATTTTATTGAAGAAAATATTGGGGTATTTGATTTATTAATTTCATCATTAATTTCATATGTTTCAAATAATGAAATATTTGGATCATTTATTAATTCAGTATTTATGCTAACATTATAATTATCTGCATAATTTTCATTTGCAATAACATAATATCTACTTGTCTTTATTTTGTTTAGTTCATTTTTAGTAATATAATTAGAATTAAAATTAATGAAGACTCCAAAATGTTTAAATGTATTATCTAATAAATGTCTACTATCATTTGTTTGATTTTTATACAAACTAATAAGATTTTTTATATTATATAATACACCATTAAAATAAGCAAATCCATTATCTATATCTGCCCACTTATTTGGTAAGTTGAAATTATGACTTTTAATAGATTCAGTACTACTTATATTATACCAATTAGTTAAATAATGTTCAATATATGTTTTAAATCTATCAACCATAAATGATTGATTATTAAATTTATATTTATCAATACTATTTGTATCACTTGGCAATATTAATGAGTTAATTTGTTCATTACTATTATATTCAATTAACCCATAAATATCTTTGATTCCATTAACATTAGGAAATTGTCCATAATTTCTATTTTTATTATATGAAAAACTATAATTACTATTAATAAAATATGGATGTGCATCTGGAGAATATAACATTTTCCAATGAGAAAATTGTGGAGTAACTTTATTAGTATTTAATAATATGTCAAGATATTTTTCTTTATAACCATATATATTATCCATTACATTAATGGAAGATAATTTATTATATATTTCTCCATTTTGTGCATTAAATAATAATTCGTTTATATGTAAATCTCTATAATCAAAATCAAAATCATAAAATCCATATTTATGTAATTTAGATTCGAAATAACCTATAATGTTAAATTTCTTGCCATAAAAATATTTCTTTTCATTTTCAGTTAAGAAATCATCAATATTAAATAAAAATGATAACGGTATAATTTGACGCATTACTTGTTTTGTATATTCAAATCCATTATTAATTATACTGTCAAAATTCATGATATCAGTATAATTACTAAACAATTTAATTAAATTATCATATTTATATATTTGCAATCCTCCGTGTTTAACGTCAATTCCATAATACATTCCTCTTGTATAATAAGAATTAATGTTAACTACTTTATTATCTATTTTATCAATATATGTTTTAAGATATTTACGAAGATAATTTATATTAGATTGCTTACCTAAATTAATATTTATCTTTTTATTAAATATTGTAGTTGTTTTTCCTTTATAACTATTATTATATTTAATTTCTATTACAAATTTTTCAGGTAAACTTTCAAAAGAATCTATATAAAATGGAGCATAAAACATAAATTGATAACCATATTGAGCATATGATATACGTTTTACACCAAATTCATAATCAGTATTTCTAGTATTTGATAAATTAAACGTATAATCATTATTGTCTATTAAACTAAATATTGGACGAGTTGTATCAAATCCTTTAATATTATCATTAATATTATTATCTACATTTGGATAAAATTTATAAAATGTAGATGTATCTGCTAAATGATTATAATATTTAGATACGTCATATTCATATTTATTTTCTAATAAATTAATATTCGTATCTACTGGATTACTTATAATGTTACTTAATGGAATTAACTTTGCATTTCTAATATTAACATTATAATTATTATTATCACTTAATATATATTGAAGAGGACAAGCTAATGTGAAATTACCTGATAATGTAGGTAAAGTTCTTAATAAAGGTTTAAACATTATATATAATATGTAATTTTACTTTATTAAAAATAATTTTTTGTTTCTTAAAACTTTAATATAAATATATCTATATTTAAATAAAATACTAAATAAATATATATTTTTAAATAAAATTTTAGAAAATATTGAATTTTTTTTGAAAAAAACTATATTTTTATTAGATATTAGTAACAAAAACATAAAAAAAGTTTATTATAAATTAAATAAGCATAAATTAAAGTATAATCCATATGAAAAATTTGTCATCACATATTATTTCCATTAGTTCAATGCTCCAAGGCTTTGGACCATGTGAACGTGTGTTTGGTGAACAACCTAGAAAATATTCTGGAGATGAAATTATGGAAGTAGACGAGTAAAATAAACAACGACACGATACAATATCAATCAATGAATCTCCAGAACCTTAAAAAAGATTTTGGAGATTTTTTTTTAAAAAATTTTGAAAATATTTGAAATTATTTTAAATTTAAACTATATTAAAATTGTTAATAAAATAACAAATCGTTCTTTGAAATTATGGCCCATTCGACTAATTGGCTAGGTCATCACCCTTTCAAGGTGGAAATGAGGAGTTCGAGTCTCCCATGGGCTACAAATAATTACTATTTCTTAGATGAAAATCGAAGATTGGTATAACCGAGGGTAAAATCCAATAGTAATTATACGATCTTTGACTTATTGATACAACAAATATAATATAATATGTAGTCGTCTAGAACATCTATGTTGTGAAATATAGAAACAAGAAGGACGCTCCAGTAATGGATGAAACGCAGCTAAGAGGTGAAAAGCCCGCCTACAATTTTATTTAAAGATTCTATGGATGCCTATTTCTTGAAAGAGAAATCTTTAGGAAGGCCAGAGGTTCGAATCCTCTTCATTCTTAAGTGAGCGATGGCAGAGTGGTTTAATGCGATCCTATGGAATCTTATTTGGAGAGGAACCGGCTGGATGAGGAACCAATCTTGAAAATTGGCAGGTCGCTAGTAACGGCTTCTGGGTTCGAGTCCCAGTCTCTCCGCATAATTCATTGTTGAAGAATAGAGTTACTTCATAATTTACTCTGGAAAAGTACTGGTGAAAGCCTTCTGGGTTCGAGCCCCAGTCTTGGTCATTATGTACCGAGGTGGCGAAATTGGTAAACGCGGTTTTATGTTTTATAAACTTTATTCGATAGTTACATGAATTTATCTAATAGATATATTCTGTGAGGATGGTTCCTTTAATAATGTGAAGCGTAGTTCGAGACTACAAACTGGAAAGTTCAATTCTGGCCAGTGTATGGTTCACAAAATCATTATTATATATCTATTTATTTGGTCCGTTGCTCGAGTGGTCGATGGGGGCAGTCTGCAAAACTGATTGGCGAAAGCCACACGTTGGTTCGAATCCAACACGGGCCTCAAATTTATAATGATTGTTGAAGAATAGAGTTACTTCGAATATTTTTGGTTTATTTTATATTACTTTATTCGCTAGTTACATCATTATTTATGGACCTGTGGCGTAGGTGGTAGTTTGGCGCGCTAGATTGAAGCTCTAGAGGCATCCGTTCGATCCGGATCAGGTCCACATGAATGTCCTCGTTCGGAAAGGTGTCCGGACATTAAATAAAAAACTTGATAACTTTTCAAAACTCCCGTTAATTTAACTGAAGGCCAAAGTTAAATGTTAGGTGGTACCAGAGTTCAATACATCAGATGTTCAAGGTACATTTGGAGCGGTAGCAAAGATGGTCAATGCACCAGACTGAAAATCTGGCTATGGTGGTTCGAGTCCACCCCGCTCCACAACATAAATAATGGTTAATGTGCTAACTGCTGTAACAATAAAAAATTATTAATCATTATTTATTTAATGAGTGAATATTAAAATCACCCAATCAAACATCATAAAAAGTAGCGTAAGAAAATTTATGATGAAACTCTGCAAAATATCTATTAATAGTAGCGCTATAAAAGAAATTTAGATATTTTGTATCATCTTAGAGTTATCTTATCATTCAGGCGCCAAATATTTAACCGGTATAAAAATGAATAATATGAATTGATAAGGATTTGGAAAGATTTTTTATACATAGGAGTAACCGGTAATTGGATTCCGGCCTGGTCTGGAGCCAGGGCTTTAAGCATGCGGGTTCGAGTCCCGTTTCCCATACTAAAAAATATGATGTTCGAATTTAATTTTTTTGACAAAAATGACTATTTTTATATATAAAGATATTTATATTAATTAAATATGTCAAATGAAGAAATACAACGAATTTATGATTATTCAAAAAGTAAATCCGAAATAATTCAAAAATTAAATATTCGAACAAATCAAAATGGAATAAATGTTGATAAAGATATATTAGAATATTTTTCCCAAATAGGTATTGTAACTAGGGAACAAATTTCTAAAAAGAATTTATCAAAACATTGGTTAGAAATACAAAAAATGGATTATGAATTAAATCCTAAATATTGTTTATGGTGTGGTAAAAAATTACCATTTGAAAAAAGATTTTCAAAATGTTGTAATCAATCATGTGCCAATTCATATTCTAATAAAAATAAAGGATTAAAATCGGATGAAACTAAAATAAAAATTAGTAAATCAGTATCATTAGCTAGACAAAATGAATTAAAAAAATCTAATCAATATAAATTATTATCAGAATTGGTTAAAAAACAAATTATTTTAAATGAAAATAATTATAATATTAATGATAAGTTTATTAATATTAATTGTTTAAAAATACAAAACTGTTCAATATGTAATAAATTATTTTATCAAAGAATTAATAAACATGGTAATCTTGGAAATTTTTCTACATGTTGTGATAAATGTGAACATATATTAAAATCACAAATATCTAAAAAAAATATTAATAAACTTATTCAAGAAGGTCGTCATAATGGTTGGCAATCTAGAAATATTATAAGTTATCCAGAACAATTTTGGATTGAAGTTTTAAATAATAATCATATACAATATCAACGAGAATATAAATTATATTATGATAATATTAATAAATATTTTTTAGATTTTTATATTGAAATAAATAATAGAAAAATTGATTTAGAAATTGATGGTCGACAACATAATTTTGAAGATAGAAAACAACACGATATGATAAGAGATGAATATATTAAATCTCAAAATATAGAAGTTTATAGAATTAAATGGAATGAAATTAATTCTGAAAATGGTAAAAAATTAATGCAAGAAAAAATAAATCAATTTTTAAATTATTTAAATAATTAACTGGGTGTGGTGTAGTAGGTCAACATACTTGATTTGGGATCAAGAGAGCATTGTCAAACGCTGGTTCGAATCCAGTCACCCAGACATAGTAATATCCAATAATCTGCAAACTCGCGTAAAGCAGCTGCAAAGTTTGCTCCAGAAATGGTATAGGACTCGGTAATATCTATGGGGATGTTGGCCACGATCTGCTATGGTGAGACGAGGAAAGTGAGGATATTACATAATCGGGGTGTAACCGGTAGTTGGTTTCCGACCAGTTTTGGGAACTGGGCCGCAAGGCGCGCAGGTTCGAGTCCTGTTACCCCGACAATTTCCTTGTTGTAGAATAGAGATACTTCAAAAGTGGAAAATGACTTTATTCAATTGTTACAGGAAGTTTTAATGGCCCGTTCGTCTATCGGCTAGGACGAGAGATTTTCATTCTCTAAAGAGGAGTTCGACTCTCCTACGGGCTACAAGTTCATAATCCCAGATGATGGGTAAAGTCGGCATTAGAATTATGGGTTATCCGGAATAAACCACATAATACTTGCTGGAGCATTATAATCAAGTGCGCATTTAAAAATGCTCCCATAAGCTTAAGCCTTAATACATTGGGCCAGATGGAGACAGAACTTTTTTATATTTGGGGAGATCTGCTAATCGGTTTAGGCTCCGGATCTGATACGTCCGCAATCCCAGTTCGAATCTGGGCCTCCCTACGAATCCTCTTGTTGAAGGTGAGAGTTACTTCAAATCCGATTGTCACTCAGATCTATAAGATAAATACTTTCACCGCTTGTTACATGATTTCGGTTTTTTGGTGGTTGTAACCGTAATGTAATGAATCACCATTTTACATTGGGGTATGCTGTGTAAACGGTTAACACGTCAGCCTTTGAAGCTGAAGTTCCGAGTTCGAGTCTCGGTACCCCTACAGCGCAACTGGTGCAGGTTCGAATCCTGTATGGCAGTATCGAGGTCTATATGACAGATGGTTAATGGTTCACGAACATTAATCTGAAAGTGTAAAATCTGTCATTGGTGTAACGGTAGCATAGTTATTTATATTGGGATGTAGCTCAGTTGGTCAGAGCAGTGCACTGATAATGCAAAGATCGGAGGTTCAAGTCCTCTCATCCCAACCAAGAATTGGTGTAATAAATCGTATGAAAGTTATATAATGAAACTTGAATACAGCTGATTAAGTAGTAGTTATATAATGAATAGTGAAGACGATTCGAATGAGTAAGCGTAGCTAACTTACTTTAAAGATAGTCTAAAAACCGATAAACAAGCACGGCACCAGCGGAGGTGTTAGTCTCGTGAAAGTCGGGGTTCTTGACCGATACAAGTTATACTTCTTGATAAAAAGTAAATAACACCGGTACCATTTCTGCAACTCGAGAGGATAATGGAATTATACTGGTGACCATGCCGACGTATACCCTCGCTCTCATAAGGCGTTGAAAGGTTAATTGGTTTTCATGTCAGTTCGATCCTGACCGTCGGTACATATGGAGGTTGACCTGCAGTAATTAATAAGTCTAAAGAAGCTGTTTAGAAACTATTATTTATAAAGAAAGACAAGTGGATCCTGATGGTCATATAATTAACCTCCACCCATAATTCCTTGTTGTCGAAAAGAGTTACTTCTTAATTCGCCATTTTTTAGAATTTATAGCTCAGTAGGCTAGAGCGCCGGAGGCATCCGGAGGTCGAGGGTTCGAGTCCCTAAAATACTTTTTTCAATTGTTACAGGAATTTTTAATGCGGTATTGGTGTAGTTGAAGGCGCATATCGGACTTCCACTCCGAAGGCATGCACGGGTTTGATTCCCGTATACCGCTCAATGATTAGAAGCCCTCATAGTTCAACGGATAGAACAGTAGCCTTCTAAGCTTCTGATCTGAGTTCGATTCTCAGTGAGGGTACTGCATATGCCGGTATCATACTAATTGGTTAGGTGGTTTGCCTCTCAAGCAAGAGATACGGGTTCGAGTCCCGTTACCGGTACTAGCTGCGGTGGTGAAATTTTATAAACTTTGTTCGATGTTTCTCCGTTAAAGCGGTAGTGTAGAAGAGAGTTACTTCGGTTTACACAATTGTTTTTGGTTACAATCTTATGTTGGTTCGAGTCCAACCCGCAGCACTATTTTGAATGTTTTTGATAAACATCTTGGACAATACAAAATGAATTACGTAATATATGTTTGTATTGGTGGTGAAACTTTATTAAGCGAGGGTCCAGAGGCGTGACACGGGACTAAGTTTTCGGATCTAAGGAAAACCGAAATGCAGGATTCGTATAATGGTTAGTATACCTGTCTGCCAGTCAGGTGATGTCAGTTCGATTCTGATATCCTGCTCCATAAATGAGATACTAAGAGGTTCTTTCAATAATAAGTTTGAAGTACAAAAACTTTAGAAAGATGGCTGCTGGTTATAGTAACAGTGTGATATAGACATTCGCACACTTAGTAACAATATGGAAGAGTACGTATTATTTCATAGCTCATTAATGCGGTAGTAGCTCAATTGGTAGAATGTCACCTTGCCAAGGTGAAGGTTGCGGGTTCGAGTCCCGTCTACCGCTCACAATAAAAATAGTCCAGTATCGATAAAAGTCTTACAGTACGATACGAAAATATGTATATTTAGCTGTAAGTAATATATACATAGATAGTTTAAGTGGTTTCTATCATTTATGCGGATATAGTGTAATGGAAGCACGCCGTAAAAAGATTTTTATTATTGACTTTTTACGCTTTTACATCGGAAGATTGTTGTAGTTAAGAGTTACTTCAAAGATTATGCAATTTCAGCCGGAAACGGAGGTTCGATTCCTCCTATCCGCTCTACAAAGGATTCCCTGAGGCCTTTAAAAATCCGCTTAGGGGTTATAATATGGTGTTAGTAGCCGAATTGGTTACAGGTAGGTGACTGTGAATCATCGAGTTTATCTCAATGTGGGTTCGAATCCCATCTAACACCCAGAAATAAACCATATAAATTCTAAGGAATGCCAAGCAGATTGGGTTATCCTGAGGTAACAAGAAGTACGGACAACATGATAACGAGGAAAATTGCAGAAACACAGGTGAGGAATTTATTATAATTCAGGTTTTGCGGCTGTTTTTGAGAATTATTTTTTTATGGAGTTTATCGTTCAACGGTAGGACAAGAGGTTGTGGTTCTCTTTATTAGGGTTCGATTCCCTATAAACTCCCAATAGAAATGGCCGAAAGAATATGTGATAGTTTAATGGTAAAGACACCCGGAGTAGTGGAGATGCAAGTTCGAGTCTTGCAAGAGAATTCAAGTAGGTTAGTTGCAACCATTTCTATTTATTGGAGAGATACCCAAGTTGGTGAAGGGGAGGCACTGCTAACGCCTTAGGTCGGCTAATACCCGGCGCGTGGGTTCGAGCCCCACTCTCTCCGCAGAAACAAGGTTGCGCGCCCTTAACGTACTGTTAACTAATTGTGATATAGTTACTAGAACGTACAGATCTAGGAAAGTTTTCTTGGTTTTATAATGCAAAAGCTCAGATAAGTACGGCTAACGTATGAGAAAAATCAAGTTCATGCCCAGGTGTTGGAATGGCAGACATACCTGACTTAGAATCAGGTGCGAAGTAATAGTAGCGTGAGGGTTCGAGTCCCTCTCTGGGTACATAATAAATTATAAATAACGGTAACGCCAACAACACCGGTGCTTCGGCTGAAAAATAGAAAGAGATATAGTCGCAGTTATCCAAGTTGGTACACGGATAGCAAATGACTCTTTTATGTTTTATAATTTATTATATTGGGATATAGTGTAATGGTTGAGCACACGGGTCTCTGAAGCCTTTAGTATCAGTTCGAATCTGATTATCCCAACGTACCTTTGGTTGTCGGTGACTTTCAGCATAGGCACAGCGATATGCATCGCCGTTTACTAAATGGAACCGTCATTTTATTGGGCCGTCGTCTAGTGGTTAAGGACATCTGGTTTACACCCAGAAAATCGTGGGTTCGACTCCCACCGGCCCAACAAATACGATACCGTACATTTAAGTTAAGGGTTTTCACGGTTAAAATGAAACTATTTCAAAACATATTTCAATGACCATAGGAAGAGACCTTATCGTTACTCTTTAAAAAAGTACTGTCCTATATAGAAATATGTAAATGCGGTTGTGGCGGAATGGTATACGCAGCGGTCTAAGAAGCCGTCCCTTAAGTGGGTGTGGGTTCGAGTCCCACTAACCGCACATTATTTGGTCCAGTAAAACGTAATTGGATGACCGTCTCTGTCTTCTAAACAGATCTATCGAGAGGTAGTTGTGGGTTCGAGTCCCGCCTGGATCACTTATATTTAATGACCCAGTAGCTCAATGGATTTAGAGCATTCGCCTACGAAGCGAAAGGTTGTAGGTTCGAGTCCTACCTGGGCCACATTATGTTAGATACATTGGTATGTTAAATGTTATTGGTCCTACCACCAATACTATTCTTTAGGTTCGAGTCCAACACGGTTCACTAATAAAATCATACAATATGGGGCGGCACGGTGCTGCTTAATGTAACAATTATCTAGGTGGGAAAGATAAGCTAACATATATGCCCCGCTAGTTCAATGGATAGAATAAGTGACTACGGATCATTTGATGAGCGTTCGAATCGTTCGTGGGGTACAAAAATATACTACAAGTTAGGAGGATGAGGGTTCGATTCCCTCCTGTTAGGAGTAACAGTAATTTCAAAGAGGATGCAGAGGTAATCATAAAATATACGAGTTATATAAATTATATCTACGAACTGTGAGATGGCCAACTGTAAAATTTCAGAAAGTGATCATTATCTGATTGAGTATATTTTATTTTTATTGAGAACAGTGAAATACTTTTTTAGTACAATGGAAGTACACTTGGGGATTAATCATAGAAGGAATGCAGGTTCGAATCCTGCGCGAAGTAAAGTAACTTACTTGCAAGGTTCTCAATTATTTGCTCTTGTGGCCGAATGAATTAGGCACTTCTCCCCTAAAGAAGTTTATGCAGGTTTGAATCCTGTCAGGAGTACACTGATGTAGCTCAAAATGGACAGAGCGGTAGCAAACGAAGCTATTGATGGTAGAGAATCTGAAATATGGTCTTGTATTTTTGTGGTAGAACCGAAAAGAAGTGAAATTCGAGTAGGGAATCGCGTTTAGTGTGCCATCTTAAACATAATGTGGGTTCGAACCCCACCATCAGTACATATATGCGGCTGTGGCGGAATTGGTAGACGCGTTAGCCTAAGGAGCTAATTCCTGAAAGGGAGTATGGGTTCGATTCCCATCAGCCGCACCATTTAGTGTCTATCTTTCACTATTTGGGCCAAATTTGTTGTATCAATATTTTATACCCACATGGCGGAACGGTCTACGCAGCTGCCTCAAAAACAGTCCTTAATTGGGTCCCGGTTCGAATCCGGGTGTGGGTACTTATTTATTTTTTAATACACGCCTCCCAGAATTATTTTTAAAAAAGCCACTATTTAAATAGTGGCTTTTTTGTTTAATTGTTATTTTTATTAAATAAATATTTAATTAATGAATAATATTGTCAATTATATAATGGAGAAACTTCAAATTGGTTCTAATACTAAGTTAGGTGACAAATATAGTTATCACCCTAAAACTAGAGATGAATTAGAAAAAATAGTTAAGCAACTTATAAAAGAACGTGGTAATGAAGCTAACTTAAATGATATAGATGTTAGTAAAATAACTAATATGTCTTATTTATTTTATGATTCAGATTTTAATGGTGATATATCAGAATGGGATGTTAGTAACGTCGAAATTATGGTAGGTACTTTTAATAGAGCTGGATTTAATGGCGATATATCAAACTGGGATGTTAGTAAAGTTACAACAATGAAAAATATGTTTTATCAATCCCAATTTAATAAAGATATATCCAAATGGGATGTATCTAATGTTAAAATGATGTGGGGAATGTTTTATAATTCAGAATTTAATCAAGATATATCAGATTGGGATGTTAGTAATGTAACTAATATGTATGCTATGTTTTGTAGTTCCAAATTTAATCAAGATATATCAGAATGGAATGTAAAAAATAATGTAAACTATGGCGATATGTTTAACAATTCTCCATTAGAAAAAAATCCACCTAAATGGTATAAGGAAACATAAAAAATTTTATTTTTAAATAAAGTTTACTTATAAAAATATTTTTTTAAAAAATGAAATCATTATATGAAAATATTATAAATGATATATATAAATCTAAAGTATTAGAAGAATATGTATTAATTGAAGGTAATGAAATACTCCAATTAAATGAAAGTTTCCAATCTAAGTTATTAATTAATTTAGCTAAAACTATTCAAACCGCTGAAAAGGAACATGCTAAAAATGATAAAGAAAGAGCTGAACATTGGAAAGAACAAGGTTATTCTGGTACACCTTCAATGACAGCAAAATCATTTTCTTCAATATTTGGTCCAATAACTCTTAATCAACGTTGGGGTGAAACAAAAACAGGTCTTCAAGGTCTTAAATGGGATCAAATTAAAGATGAAGATTTTACTTTATACAAAAATGTTAGTGAAAATGATAAAGAATTTGTAAAAACTCTTAAAAATTGTTATTCTAAAAAAATTCAAGCTAATTTTATTTGTTGTGAACCTGGAACTGAAAATATTATATATTTTATTAAAGGATATTCAAACAAATCCGGTGATGTAAGAGTTTTTGGATTTAAATCACCATGGGGAAATCGAAATGAAGTAAGCGAAAAAACTGCAACAAAATATAAATATGGTGAAAGACCTCTTAAATTTGATGAAGCATTAGAATTAATTAATGGTTGTGATGTTTATGTACTTGAAATTACAGATTCAATGAAAAAAGAATATATAGAACTTCGTAACACTCGTATAGCTTCACAAAAAGGTATTGTTAATTATGATTCTGAATCTCTTAAACAAATACTTAAACAACAAAAAGCACATTATCAAGCTCTCGTAAAAGAAATGAAAGCTAAAAAACTTGAAGGTGATCCAAAAGAATTAATGGATAGAATTAATAAAGTACATCAAGAAGCACTTGATGTAATGCAACAAATTTTATCTAATCCAGAAAATATGGATGAATACTTTGATGTTAATCGTCTTTTAAGTTATACATCAAATGCTTATCAATCATTCTTTGATGCATTCAGATATAAAGCAAAAGCCGAAAAAAATACAGAAGCTGCTAAAAAAAGAGCTAAAGATGCTGGTAGAGATTTTGATGAAGAAGAATTTAATAAATGGAATTTTGATAGAAGTTCATCAAAGGATTATTTCAATAAAGTAGATGAATATTGTAAAGAAGTTGAAAAAATGATTGAAGATATGAAAAAACATTTAAAATAATTGAAAATTTTTAATTTTTTTACTAATTTATATTTATTATTAAATAACTTTATATAAAATATCAAAACAAATGATTACATTAAATACATATAAACAAACTTTAGACCAAGTATTAGATAATACATGGAATAAAGATGCGTATATATGTGAGACCACTTGCGGAGATATGGAAGTATAAAATAGAAAGAAAATAAGATTACAATATTAAAGCAAGTGGTTAAGATAAAAAAATCTTAACCACTTTTTATTTGAAAAAATTAAAAAAAGTTGATAAAAATTTGAATTTATATAAAACATTTCTATATTATTTATATAATATTAAAAAAATAAATCGTTCTTTAATTTAATAAATGCCCCTATGGCGGAAAGGTCTACGCAGAGGACTTAAAATCCTTCCTTAATTGGGTCTCGGTTCGAATCCGAGTAGGGGTACAATAAATTGTTCTTTGACATATTGAACTCAAAAAATAAAATCCACAATCAATGCGAAGGGTTCGACTCCCTTCCCGCGTACCACAACGGACTTTGGTGGAATAAGTAAGTATTGGTTGTAAAAGTGAAAAGGTATTGCATTGAGTAGTTGATAATTTCCATGGGAATTTGAAAACAAGGTTAGTCACCAACATCATGTAGAGCAAGAATCCAGACTATAAAGGACAATGTAAGAGAATATCACCGGATTTATATAAATAAAGATGTAGGTGGCCCAAGTCGCAAAGCTCTAAACTTTGACGGACGGGGAATAACATCCTCACCAAGACTAAAAAGTTCAAGGAATACAGCCAAACACCGGTCATGACTGCTTCCTTAGCCGGAAGTTTGAATGAGTATTGACAGAAGGTAGGAATAGGTGGTCCTGCTACATCTTTTTTATAAATTGGGCTTTGGTGTAATTGGTTAACACGGAGGACTTTGACTCCTCTGTTATGGGTTCGAATCCCGTAGGCCCAACATTTTTAATCAGGATTACTAATGAGAGTAATGAAGTTTTGAGATAGTGTACATATGCTCATTATGGAATATGGTAGTTTTTATGAATGATGATTTTCTTTATAGCTCAGCGGTAGAGCGCCACAAGCATTTGGCCCAGGGGAGGTCTTTGGTTCGAATCCAAATAAAGAAACAAATTTAGAAAAAAATTAGAAAAAATTTAAACTATATTTGAATTTTTGAAAATTAGTTTCTATATTAAAATTGTAATAAGGATATAAAAATCCAAACTTACAAAACGAGTTCTTTGACTTATTGATACAACAAAATAGAAAAACTGATACGGAAGAGGATGGTGAAAAACCACTTGCGTTAGCAATAGTTCAGTAAATATATGAAGAGTACAGACTCTAGGTCTGCCAGCCTTCACAACAGAATTTCCTTATCATCAAAAATTTCCTAATTAGCTCAGATATTATAAGAGCACTTATTTATTAAGAGGTCATTGGTGTAAATCCAATATTAGGAACAACCATCGGAGACTTTCGCAAGTTGTTGTACGTTTTCGATTAAATAAAATAATACAAAAAACGACTGAGTTTATCCGTGACTAGCTTTAAAACGGAAGGAAAATAAAGGTAACTGATAAACAACCGTAAACGCCAAAGGATTTAAAATGTTTTCATTGTAACTTCGGACAGTTGGTTACTTTGAAGAGGTTACTATTTGCTCCATTAGCTCAATTGGCAGAGCAGCGCACTTGTAATGCGCAGGTTGTTGGTTCGACTCCGACATGGAGCTCTAAAAGGAATAAATGTAGTTATGAGGAAATAACTTAGAGTACATTGCCTTTAAGCATGGTGCATGATATTGGAGTAATTAACCAAATATCATATTATGGTTCAAGTTCATATTTATTCCTTTTTCTTATGGGCCTATAGCTCAGTTGGCTAGAGCATCTGCTTTGCACGCAGAAGGTCATGGGTTCGAGTCCCATTGGGTCCACAAAACAATTTAGAAATTAGTGAAAATACGCGTTAAGTAACTTATGGAATAAATTGTTCAGATATTTAGTATAGCGGTAATTATAATTACGGCGGTTATAACACAGGTTGTGAAAGACCATAAAACATTTAGCAAGATGTTTCCGGTGGACGACGTAATAGACATAGGTTCGAGTCCTATAATATCGATTTGGGGTTGCTGCTCAGATGGTGGATGGGCACTAGACTGTAAATCTAGCACATAAGAAACACAGGGGGTTCAAATCCCTCCAACCCCACTTCCATGCGTGAGAAAGTTTATCAGTATCTTACCAAAAACTGTTATTATGGTCCATTGGGGTTAGTGGTGATGCTTTGCGACTGTCTATCGTGAGACGTGGGTTCGATTCCCACATGGACCGCAAATTTGATAAAGTACAATATAATGAAATTCTAGACAGTCATTTGAGGAAATATCAAATTATTTAATGTGGTGTAACGGTAGCACACTGGCAAATGCCAGAAGCTGAGGTTCAACTCCTCCATTAGAGCAAATAATATTTGACGGACTTGTGGCAGAGCGGTTCATATGCACCCGCCTCTTAAGCGGTGACTACGTGGGTTCGAATCCCACCGGGTCCACAAACGGATTTAATTATGGTTTTCTTTAATGGGAAACACCGGTTAACCGGTTTGTGAAAATAGGTTAACCTTTTTAAATTGGGGATATAGCTATAATGGTGAGAGCGGCGGCCTGTTAAGCCGATGGTTGTGGGTTCGAATCCCTCTATCCCCGCGAAATTATAAAAATAATTGTTAAAATTTTGTTTAGTTTTACAGATTAAGTTTATTTTTAATTAAATAAACTGTAAAACTATATGAATATAAAACAAGATTTTACATATCATTATTTCTATAAAATTACAAATCTTATTAATGGTCATTTTTATTATGGTGTTCATAATACACAAAATTTAGATGATGGTTATATGGGTTCAGGTGTAAGATTACAAATTGCTTATAAAAAATATGGTATTGAAAATTTTAAAAAAGAAATATTAAGATATTTTGATACAAAAGAAGAAGCATTTGAATATGAAGCTGAAGTAGTTAATGAAACTTTAGTTAATAATGATAATTGTTATAATTTGGCATTCGGTGGAAAAGGAGGATTTCCACCAAATATAAATAGTTTCAAAATATCATCATTAAAAAATAAAATTTGTGTTAAATATAAAAATATAGAAGAATATTTTTTACTTGACAAAAATGAATATGATTCAAATATATATGATACAAATTGGACGAACCGTCATCATACAGAAGAATCAAAAAATAAAATTCGCAATACATTAACTCCTAAAAATTCAACAAATGATCATATATGGATTAATGATGGAAATGGAAATGTAAAATATTTAAATAAGAAAAAACTTAATGAATATTTAGAAAATGGTTGGACTTTAGGTAGGAAAGGATATAAACCTCGTAAAGGACAACAAGGAAAAATATTAATGCCGACGTAACGATCGATGGTCTGTAAAACCATTCTGCTTTAACAAATAGACGTATTGGGATAGCAGTAAGTAGGTTCGAATCCTACCGGCGGCACATAAACATTAACTAAATTTATGTATTATATAATACTGGTGTGGCGCAATAGGTCAGCGCAGGAATCTTATACGTTCAAGGTTGTGGGTTCAAGTCCCTCCACCAGTACACTTGCATGCCATGCCGTTTTGTTCTATTAGGTTTGACGTCGGCCGAAGTAGAATGCCAAAACATTAAAAAGGTTTAGAAGATAGCCTACGGCTTCTTAGAAAAATAAATTGCGTGGGCTGCTTGGTCTCATGGTTGAACGGTTTACAATGCCGGCTTGTCACGCCGTGTGGTACGGGTTCGAATCCCGTTGGGACCGCAAATTAAACAATGGTGCGTTAGTTCAGCTGGTTAGAATGCCTGCCTGTCACGCAGGAGGTCACGGGTTCGAGTCCCGTACGTACCGCAATCGGCTTAAGGTGACTTGCAAGAGTTTGCAGCGGCAATCGCAAATTCCCAAGAAGTAATAACAGTCAATGCCTTAAATAAACGAAATCCTATTGCCGAGGATTTGTATGTATTGGTGTAATAGGGAGCATACTGGCTGTGAAAGCCAGAGGTAAGGTTCAAGTCCTTGTACATAGCAATTTCAATAACATGCGTCCGTGGTCTAAAAGAGATATGATGCTGGTCTCCAAAACCAGATGATGAAGGTTCGAGTCCTTCCGGGCGTGCAATTGACCGTTAGCTCAGTGGGTTAGAGCAGCTTATATTGTTTATCACTTTAGTCGCTGTTACTCTGTAAAGATGTTGTAGGTTAGAGTTACTTCAATTTAATGCCTTTTAAGCAGCGGGTCGTAGGTTCGAGTCCTGCACGGTCAACAAATTAAATAAAAACATTAAAATATATTACAATTATGAAACGAAAACGCTAATTGTGTATGTTTCCTGAGAGCAATTGGTATAAGGATTTGACCAATATGAAGCATGCACGTAAAATCAAAACTATCCTAAAAAAGATTTTTATGCATGCTCCTATAGCTGAGTTGGTAAAGCTACAGCCTTTTAAGCTGGAGATCCAGGGTTCGATCCCCTGTGGGAGCACCAATTGCACTCATGGCGTTAATGGTAGCGTAGCAGACTTTTAATCTGTCAGGTCTGGGTTCGAATCCCAGTGGGTGCACATATTATTATCTGCACCTTTGGCCGAGTTGGTCAGGCAACAGACTTTTAATCTGTGCAAGAAATTGCAACGTGGGTTCGAATCCCACAGGGTGTACAATTTAAATAAATAATTTAAATTAAATTTAAATAGGATAATTTGAATTTTTAAATTAAATAAACTATATTAAATTATATTATTAATAAAATAGTTCTTTGACTTATTGATACAATAATGCCTTTGTAGCTCAGTGGTAGAGCAGTAGACTGTGATTAGCAGCCCTGGTTGGAAACTTCACAGGTGAAAATCTGGCTAATTCGGAAAATTGGGTATTTCGTGTAAATACGGTGATGCCGAGCTAAATTCAATATAATATTTATTGATAAATGTGTAGAGACTATAGACCAGATACCTAAACAGAAATGCACGGTAATTAAATAGTCCAAACTTCAACAAAGTATAATCTTTGGTCTTGGTGACAAGATGAGTAAAGTAATCTATTGGTCGTGGGTTCGAATCCCTCCGAAGGCGCAAAAATATTAATTAATAAATGTGATTTGTCAATATTGTGGAAAAGAATGTAAAAATTCAAATTCATTAAAAAATCATGAAAGATTATGTAAAGAAAATCCTTATAGACAAAAATCATTTTTTGAAACGGATTATAACAAAACAAGAAAGCCAACTAATCAATATATTAAAGCTAAAGAATTAGGGTTACAAAAACCTCAATTATCTGAAAAAGGAAAAGAAAAACTTATTAATATTTGGAAAAATAAAAAACTTCCAAAAAATATGAAAGAAAAAATAAAAAATACAGTTAAACAAAATATTGAAAATAATAATTGGCATTTAAGTTTTTCTAAAGCAAGAACCATTGAATATAAAGGTTATTTATTTCAGGGAAGTTGGGAAGTTGCATTTGCTAAATATTTAGATAATAAAAATATAAAATGGGAAAGATCAAATAAAATTTATACATATATTTATGAAAATGAAATTCATAGATATTTACCTGATTTTTATTTACCTGAATATAATTTATATATTGAAATTAAAGGATATCCAACTAAACGAGATTTTTGTAAATGGGAACAGTTTACTGATAATTTAGATATATATTTTGGTGATGATTTATATAATTTAGGTATAATTGAATCATATAAAGATAGATATAAATTAGTTGATAAAAAATTTAGGATTAAAAAAATTCAATTATAATAATGATGCCGAGATGGTGGAATAGGTAGACACGACAGACTTAAAATCTGTTGGCCAGAAATGGTCGTACGGGTTCGATTCCCGTTCTCGGTACTATTGATAAATAAAATATCTGAGGTTCGAGAAAGCTTCCGTAATTTGCATTAAATCGGAGGAAATACTTGAGAAGGAAGAGATGTAAGGTGATGCAACACTAAGACATCCGATGGGGTTACTGTTTGGAAGTAGCAGTTGTGTAGGATATTTTATTATAGGAGTATAGCTCAGCTGGTTCAGAGCATTTGCCTTACAAGCAAAAGGTCATGAGTTCGAATCTCATTGCTCCTACAAATTTTATATTTTTAAAATATTTTTGCGTTAGTGGCACAGTTGGTTAGCGCACAAAACTTTTAATTTTGGGGTCCCGGGTTCGAGTCCCGGCTAACGCACATAAATATACAATATATTTATAAATGTTTTATTGTAAATATTGTAATAAAGAATATGAATCTATAAGAGGTGTTAGAAGTCATGAAATTTTATGTAAATATAATCCAAATAAAAAAGAATCTCCATTTATAAAATATAATAAATCCGAAAATAAAAAAATATTAGGACAATCTAATCAATATACTTCTGCAAAATATAATGGGTTACCACAACCAATTTTACCAGAAGATTCTAGAAATAGAATTGCCAAAGGTTGGAAAGGTAAACATCATACAGAAGGTCAAAAATTAAAGACAAGATTATCTACAATTAAATATATAGAATCTTGTAAAGGTGGATGTAAACCAAGATATAATAAACGTGCATGCCAATATATTAATCAATTAAATAAAGAAAAAAATTGGAATTTACAACATGCTGAAAATGGAGGTGAATATCAATTTAATGGATATTTTGTTGATGGATATGATAAAGATTTAAATATTGTTTTTGAATATGATGAATATAGACATTATAAAGATAAAGAAAATAATATATTATATGATAAAGATATTCAACGACAAAATAATTTAATAAAAGAATTAAATTGTGAATTTTGGAGATATAATGAGTATTTAGATTTATTATATAAAGTAGTTTAAATATTAATATTGCGTCTTTAGCCAAGCGGTCGACGGCAACAGGCTGTTAACCTGTCGTAGATTTATCTCCATCGTAGGTTCGAATCCTACAGGGCGCGCATAACTATTGGTGACGGAGTACTTCCGGACAAAATTCCCAAAGTTCAAAACATAGTTATATTCATTAAGTTTGGTCATGTGAAAATTTTAGATGACGATCTAAATATATTTGATTATTCTTAAATCACTACTATTATTTGTAATGGAAAAATGAATAAGTTTAAAGGTCAAGCAAGCCGCGGATAAAGTGAGGAACTAAGTTACTTATTCAGGAAAAGATAACGCTGCCGGGCAGGCAGAAATAATGGGTTCGACTCCCATCGTCACTACAAATTTGGTTCTGTAGTTCAATGGAAGTATGCTGCAGCAATTGTAAGGTATGTCGATAGTACTACCCGAAATCGTACTTTAAGAATGACTCCCATGTGTGGAGTTGATTAACGTTCGATTCGTTACAGAACCGCAAAGATTCTAGAATCCGGAGTTTGGTGTAAGTGGTTAGCATAGGGGTTGTAAGTGCGCAACCAGGTAAGGTTCGAATCCTTGACTCCAACAAATTTATTAAATTTGGGGCGATGGCGCAATCGGTTAGCGCAGGAATCTTATACATTCAAGGTTGGGGGTTCAAGTCCCTCTCGCCCTACAATATTAAATATCGCGCGGTAGTGTAAAGGTAACATTTTGGGCTCATAACCCAAAGCTAGAGGTTCGATTCCTCTCTGCGCAACTCCGAGCCCGTAATTGGGACACGTACCTGACGTAAGTAGAAATGATAGGTAAAATGAATTAGGAGGTCCTGTAAGCTTTGATGTAAACCGAGTACTAGCCTATCTACATATGCTGAAAGTCTCATAACTAATTCGATAGTGAATTTCTCAGGTTGTCACTATATTTTTAAAAAATCCAGCAGGACGCTGATGGTCTGTTTTGTAAGTTTCAGTAAAACTTACTCTTGCCGGCTTGGCACAGTGGTCGACTGCGCCTGACTTGTAATCAGGATCTGATAAAGACGCGTTGGTTCGAATCCGACAGCCGGCTCATCAAAAGAGGTCGCGCCTCAACGTAACGTAATTAATCCCTAATAATTATTATAATAGACGACTGCAGCTACGTGTTAACTTATTATATTAATTATTAAATTAATGTCCTATCGTAAGTGAGGAAGTTTATACGTTTCGGTTATAACTTTAAAACGTTTTTATATCGCGGTATAGAGAAGTGGCCTATCTCACCAGTCTCATAAGCTGGCCCGACTTAACCGTTGGCACAGGTTCGAATCCTGTTACCGCAACTAAATCAATAGTGCAGATAAGAGTTACTTCTTCCACTATTTTGGGAGGGTAGTTCAGAGGTTAGAACGCCAAGGTAACTCTTGGAGACGTAGGTTCGAATCCCACCCTTGCTTATACTTTTATCGGATGTTCTTTGATTTTAATTTAATGGGTTTGTAAGTTCCCTCTATAACATAAGAGTCTACACTAGTAGAACACCTATTTAGGTAGTATATAAAACTTACATTTGGGCTCATGGTATAGTTGGCTAACACTTCTGCCTTGCACGCAGAGATCCCGGGTTCGAGTCCCGGTGGGTCCACGATCTAAGTATAATGTTAAGTACCGGAAATTGGTTTTTGGTTTGTACTTTTAAGGAAATAACCAAAGAAGAATGTCGTGAGCAATGATAAATTGGGATCGGAAATACTATAGTTGATAGTGGTACGTCTGCATGGATTAGATACGGTTAACAATCTTAATTTAATTATACTTAGTTTAGTATATTGGAATTACTCTGTTGTATCGTAGAGTTACTTCATAATAGTTTATAATTTTGTTTGTTTGATTTTACATTTTTTATTTATTAACTTTATGAGAATGTTACGAGGTTAATTCCATTTTTAATTATTATAATGGGCTATCGTATAGTGGCAGTACATCAGATTTTGGTCCTGGTAGGGGAAGTTCGAGTCTTCCTAGCCCAACACTGGGGATTAGCACAGTTCATGACACTGGTTACCGTATTAGCAGACTAAGGTATACATTATGTCGAGGTTATCGGAGAAGAATCAAGGAACCAAAGGTTAGTAGAGTTGGTTGAACGCCTGACTTCACCAGAATCCCTTGCCTATACACTATCTATACAGTGAATAAGTATAGAAATATAGCGAGAACAGGCCTCTGAGTAGGAACTAAGGTAAGTGATAAGCAAATGTCGACTTCTTCTTATCATGTAGTCGGACCCTCTTTCGAACCGTCAGCTTAGTGAAAGGAGTTGAGTATCGTGAGAGCTCATAAGGTGCAACGCAACAGGAGAGTAAAATCTAATTATAGGTATATCGCAATCGTGTTTCTCTAGTCCGTAGCTCGCAAATTTTCTCGCTTTTTATACGGGAGTCTTTCAATGGTAGGAAAGTGGTCTCCAAAACCATCAATGAGGGTTCGATTCCTTCCTCCCGTGCAAACCAGGGGTAAGAGTTAAATGGATAAAAGTTACCACTAGATATTTGGTTCGACTCCAAGTTTACTCCGCAAATAATTGTTGTATCAATAAATTTTTATTTTATATTAGAGAGGATATATATATATTTATATATATATTCTCTCTTTATTTTTATATAAATAAAATTTTATTTATAGTGAAAAATCTTATTGATCATATTAATGAGAAATTACAAATTGGTTCTAATACTAAATTGGGAGATAAATATAGTTATCATCCTAAAACAAAGAATGAGTTAAAAAAATTAATTGAACAACTTATAAAAGAACGTGGTAATGAAGCTGATTTGAATGATATAGATGTTAGTCAAATAACTGATATGTTTGATTTATTTTCTGAGTCTAAATTTAATGGAGATATATCTAATTGGGATGTTAGTAATGTTACTGATATGAATTATATGTTTTATAATTCAAAATTCAATAAAGATATATCCAATTGGGATGTAAGTAATGTTAAAGATATGAGATGTATGTTTATGCATTCTAAATTTAATCAAGATATATCTAATTGGGATGTACATAAAGTTGAATATATGCATTGTATGTTTGCTTATTCTAAATTTACGGGTGATATATCTGGATGGGATGTATCTAAAGTAAAAAATATGAATAGTATGTTTTATAATTCTAAATTTAATAGAGATATATCTAAATGGGATGTAAGTAATGTTACTAATATGAGTGGAATGTTTTATGGATCCGAATTTAATCAAGATATATCGGATTGGGATGTTAGTAAAGTTAATTATATGCGTGAAATGTTTAAACAATCAAAATTTGATGGCGATTTATCAAGATGGAAAATTAATGCCAATAATATGTTATTTGGAGGTATGTCTAATATGTTTGATGAATCTCCATTAGAAAATACTAAACCAACATGGTATGATGAAATATAATTTGAATTTTTTTAAATAAAAAACTATATTATAATTGATCCTTATAATTATAGAAGTTATGCAATTACTTCTAAAACAACAGAGGTTGATTTAAATTTTATTGGGATCATATATATTGGCGAGATTGATTGGAAAGCTGCTGGATGACTACCGGATTAGTCCAGCTGTGGGTTCAATTCCCTCCTCGTCATCAAATTTGGTCCCATGGTACAGAGGTTGTGCCGTTGCTTCTAAAACAACAGAGGTGGGTTCGAGTCCTACTGGGATC